>JABAOH010142683.1_pt2 | contig 54958 bp, 61 predicted proteins | sample 7062181 | NCBI WGS metagenome assembly JABAOH01 (sample SAMN14538630, study PRJNA623070) | marine sediment metagenome | biome: marine biome [ENVO:00000428]; feature: marine pelagic biome [ENVO:01000023]; material: deep marine sediment [ENVO:00002113]; isolation source: pool of 5 deep marine... | reverse complement strand
CCGTCAATCAGCGACGACTGCATCCCCAGTACGAAAAACTGCTCGTCAGGATCGCCCGAGAGATCGTCGAATGGCAGCACGGCGATCGAGAACGGGCTGATCGAGTCGTCGAGACCCGTTAGCCCCGACTCAATGCGCGACCCGAACTGAAGCGTTATCGATACCGCCACGACCGCAAGCACCACGAGCAACGCAACGTCAGTTTGGCGAAGTGACGCGTCGAAGTCTTCACCCGGAGCAGCGGGTGGCGTCAGCGTTATGCCGTCCAGGGTGACGTCGTAGCGCCACGCAAACACGACTGCGACAGGAAACAGGAAGGCGACGATCAGCCAGACGTATCGTATTGCCTCGTCAGGCACGCCAATGGCCGGGAAAAACTGCGCCGCAACCTGCACAACGACCCACGCTGCGACGATATACACGGCGCCAGCCCGGAAAACCCTCCGACGTCTTAGTTCTGTTGTTAGTTGTCGAAGCCGCATGTTCGAATTTTAGCAGTCTGGCAGTGCGCGAGCGGTTGCCACCTGCCTGCCGATCGGTAAGATTGCCCGTTCCTGCCTGATGGAGACTGCCATGTCCTTCACCCGAATATTCGTCTGCTTGCTTGCACTCGGCCTGATGCCGACCGCCGAAGCGGACCCGACTGAAGACTTCCACGCATTGCTCGACGAAGTCTGGGAGTGGCAACTCCGTGAGAGCCCGATGTTTGCCTCGCGGCTTGGCGACCGCCGCTTCAACGACCAGTGGACGGACAACAGCATTGCAGCCATCGAGCGTCGCCAGGACGAAACCCGGGAGTTCCTGCGGCGTACCTACGAGATCGACCGCACGGCTCTGAGTGAGAACGACCAGCTAAATCATGAACTGTTTCGGCGGTCGCTGCAGGACCGTGTCGACCAGTTTCCGTTCGACGGCCACCTGATCCCGTTCTACCAGCGCGGTGGCGTACAGAACATCGACAGCAATACGAGCCAGTTGCGCTTTGCGACAGTCAAAGACTACGAAGACTGGCTGGCCCGGCTCGGCAAGATTGACGTCGTCATCGAGCAGACAATTGCCCTGGCTGAAGCCGGCCGTAAACACGGTCTCGTTTCGCCGAAAATTTTGATGGAACGCATCCCGGACCAGATTGCTGTCCAGCTTGTCGACGACGCAGAAGACAGTCCTTTCTACAGGGTTTTCGCAGCGGACAATGATGCGATCGGCGAAGACGACATGGCGCGGCTCCGCGCCCAGGCACGGGATGTCATCGAAGACACGGTGCTGCCCGCCTACCGCGAGCTCGACGAGTACTTCACGGACACCTACCTGCCCAACAGCCGCGACAGCATCGGGCTGTCCGAGTTGCCCAACGGCGAGGAATGGTACGAACTGCGGGCGCGCCAGTTTACGACGACCCAGATGAGCCCGGACGAAATTCACCGCATCGGCCTCAACGAGGTGGCGCGCATCCGTGGCGAGATGCAGGCGGTCATCGACAGCCTCGATTTCGAGGGTGACTTCCGGGACTTCCTCGAATTCCTGCGGACCGACCCACAGTTCTATTACGACACTCCGGAAGAGCTGTACCAGGCGTATCTTGCGACGAGCAAGCGCATCGACCCCGAACTCGTGAAGCTGTTCGGCACGCTGCCGCGCATGCCCTACGGCGTAAAACCGATCCCCGATTCGATCGCGCCGGATACGACAACGGCGTATTACACGCGTCCGGCTGCTGACGGCAGCCGCGCCGGCATCTACTGGGTCAATCTCTACAAACCCGAGGTGCGCCCGAAGTACGAGATCGAGGTGCTGTCGGTACATGAAGCAATGCCCGGCCATCACCTGCAACTGGCAATCCAGCAGGAACTCGGCGACATGCCCGACTTCCGTCGCTTTATGGGTTTCACGGCGTTTTCCGAAGGCTGGGGACTTTACAGTGAGAGCCTCGGTTACGACCTCGGCCTGTACAAGGATCCTTATTCCCAATTCGGTGCACTGACCTACGAGATGTGGCGTGCGGTGCGCCTCGTCGTCGATACCGGCATGCACTACAAGGGCTGGACGCGCCAGCAGGCGATCGACTTCTTCAAGGACAACGCGGCCAAGACCGAACTCGATATTATCAATGAGATCGACCGCTACATCGGCTGGCCCGGCCAGGCGCTCGCCTACAAGATCGGCCAGCTCAAGATGCTGCAGATTCGTGAGCGTGCCGAGATTGCGTTAGGCGATGCCTTCGACGTCCGCGAATTTCACGACGAGCTGCTCGGCGCCGGCGCGCTCCCCCTCGACATTCTCGAACAGCGCATGGACGGCTGGCTGGAGTCACAGATGTAACTGAGACTCCAGTCTCAGACACCACCCGCATCGTCGTATAAGCTTTTGATTTCCCATCGCTTATACGGCTGTCCAGGTGGTCAAGGATGTCCCTGCAGAAGAAGATTGTCGTTTTGTTCCTGACGCTGGGCGTCGTGTTTGCAGCCGGTAGCTACGCCGGACTCTCCACGTTCATTTTCCCGGTATTCGAGAACTTCGAGAAGCGCTCGGCTAACGATAGCCTGGTGCGCGTGCGCAAGGCCCTGGACGCCGAGCTCCACGCTCTCGAAGTGATCAACCGCGAGTATTCCGAGTGGGACCACACCTACGACTTTGCCCTGGGACGTCGCCCCGGTTACGTCGAGGAAAATCTCGACATCGCTTACTGGACGAACATCGACGTCAACGCAATGTTTTTCTTCGATCGCTCCGGCGAAATGCTCTGGGGCATGATCGTCGACCAGGCGGTAACGCACTCTTTGCCGATGGAGGACGAGTTGGCCCGTCCGCTGACAAGCGATCACGTCCTCGTGCGCCCGATCGGCCCGGATGGAAAGGTTGGTATCGTACCGGCGCGCACGGCGCCGCTGCTCGTAAGCGCATTGCCGATTCTGACAAGCACGGGCGGCGGTTCCCCGGCGGGCACTGCAGTCCTTGGCAGATTCCTCGACGACAACCTCGTTACGGAGCTTGGGGAGCGGGCCGGCGTCAGCGCCGCGTTGCTTCTGATAGACCATCCCGACCTGTCGCGTGACATTGTCACCGAATTGCTCGGCCAGCCGAGTGAGCACGAGCCCATATTATGGTCTTACACTGACGCCAGTATGACCGGGCATCAGCTCATCCGTGATGTGTTCGGCGAGCCGGCATTTGTGCTCAGGGTGATTTCACCCAGAACGATCACGGCAATCGGTTGGAACACGATTGCAACAGCACTCGGATACTTTGTTGCGGCTACGGGAATATTTCTTCTCGGTGCATGGCTGTTTACGCGCAGCCTGATCGTGGCGCCGATCACTTCATTGACACGCCACATCAAGCGAATCCGGGAAACCGGTGATCTCGAGCGGTCGCTGCAAACCGAGCGCGGCGATGAGATTGGTGAACTTGAACAGGAATTCGGCAATCTCGCGAGGAGCCTGAAGACCGCCCAGCATGAACTCGAATCAGCGCGCGACCGGGCACTGGCCGTGTCCAACGCGAAAACCGAATTTCTCGCCAAAATGAGTCACGAGATTCGAACGCCGATGAATGGCGTTCTCGGCATGATCGAGCTGCTCGCGAGTACACCTCTGGATAAGGCACAGAAGCGCTACATGCATTCGATTTCCTATTCGGCGGACACGCTCCTGGACATCATCAGCGATATTCTCGACTTCTCGAAAATGGAAGCAGGCAAACTTGCCCTGGAGACAAGGCCGTTTAGCCTGAATTCGTTTGTTGCCGAAATCACGGACAGCCTGGCCGGCCTTGCGGACCAAAAGGGATTGCGGCTCAACCACATCGTGCCTGAAGGCGCTTCAATCAATGTCGAAGGCGATCCGGCGCGGCTCAGACAGGTACTCACCAACCTCCTGGGTAATGCCATCAAATTCACCGAGAAGGGCCGAGTGCTGCTGAAAGTCACATCAGTGCCGGACCACGGCGAATTCGAGCATGTGACATTTGAAGTGATCGACACGGGAATCGGAATCTCGCCTCGCAAACAACAACATGTTTTTGAGTCATTCGCCCAGGAAGACGGCTCGACGACACGTCGATACGGTGGCACGGGGCTTGGTCTGGCTATTAGCAAACAACTCGTCGAGATGATGGGCGGCGCGATTACGCTGACCAGCAAACCGGGCAGCGGCTCGAGCTTCTCGTTCACGTTGCGGCTCAAGGCGGATCGCACGGGAGAAATGACGGGCATCGAGAGGACATTCACGCATGTCCATGGCGATCTCGACAGCGGTCCTTCGGCCCTCAAACCGCTCAAGGGCCGGGTACTCGTCGCCGAAGACAATGCGGTGAACCAGGCTGTTGCGGTCGGCATGCTGGAGGCGATGGGTGTTGAATCGGTGGTCGCCGCGAACGGCAAGGAAGTTGTCGATCTGTTCAAATCCGAGCCGTTTGATGCCGTGCTGATGGACTGCCAGATGCCTGTCCTCGACGGGTTCCAGGCGGCAGAGGAAATTCGCAGGCTGGAGGCTCGCAACGGCGCCGACCCAGTTCGAATAATCGCAGTCACCGCCAACGCGATGGCCGGGGACATGGAAAAATGTATCGCCGTCGGGATGGACGACTACTTGCGTAAACCGTACAAGGGCGAACAACTCAATGCTGCACTCATCAAAGTTCTGCAGCCGGGCGTTACGCCCCAACCGGCCGCAGTGGACCCAGGGTCGCCGGTTCGCCTCGAGCGCTTCCTGGATGAAGAATTGCCTGATGCCATCGATGAAAGCGCCCTGGAATCCCTGTCCGAATTACCGCATGCGGACGACCGCAACCTGGTCGACCAGGTCATACAGACCTACATCAACACATCAATGGACCTGATGACCCGACTGGGTGAAGCGATAGACCGCTCTGATTCGGAATGCATTCGCTCGGCAGCCCACTCGCTGAAATCAAGCAGCGCCAATGTCGGCGCCGTGAAACTGGCAGAGCTGTGTGCCTCGATGGAGACGTCAACCCGCAAAAGCGATCGTGCAACGGCGGCAACCCTGAGACAGCAGATCAAAGACGAGTACCCACGCGTCATCGAGGCGCTACGGGACAGGCTTTCCAGCGCCGCATAGCCTGCCATCCTGTCAGTGCGGGCTCATGGTGTAATCTCTGCGCATGATTCGGCTGCGCGCACGCCATATCGCGATAATCGTCCTGTTGATTGTCGTCGGACCTGTTGCGATCGACAGGTTGCTGCCTGCCGACCCGCGGCAGTACCAGGGCGTGTCACTTGAAGAAACCGTGCACACGGATGTCCGGTTTCGCAACAGCTCACAGAATATCGACCTGGCCGGCATGCTGTTCGTGCCCGAGGGCGATGGCCCGGTGCCAGCCGCTGTCGTCATCCACGGGTCCGGGGCGAGCAATCGTGAAAACCGCTGGTACCTGACGCTGACGAAATTTCTTCAGGACAATGGCATCGCGGTGCTGTTACCGGACAAGCGGGGTTCGGAGAAATCGGCTGGCGACTGGCGCACCGCAGACTTCGAGGAACTGGCAACCGACACGCTCGCGGCCCTGGATTTCATGTTGCACCAGCACCTCGTCGAGATATCACGGGTTGGTGTCATCGGGATGAGCCAGGGTGGCTGGATAGCGCCCATCGTTGCTCGAGATTCGGACGATCTCGCCTTTGTCGTCAACATGGTCGGATCAGCGGTCACGCCAAAGGAGCAGCTGCTTTACGAGGAAGACCACAACATCCGGCAAATGGGATTCCTGCCGGGCATCTCGTATCTGATTGCCCTGGCGTCAACTGCACACATCCGGCATGTGCGCATGCCCCAGTTCTACGACCGGGTTGCTGACTACGACCCCATCCCGCTGTGGGACGCCATGGCGGTTAATGCGCTCGTCCTCTATGGCAGCGATGACACGAACGTGCCTTCCGAAGAAAGTGCCGCGCGACTGCAGGCCCTGGACAAGGCTTCGATCGATATCATCATCCACGAAGGCTCAGGCCACGCCCTGCAGGACCCGCTCGGTGAGGGCAATGACCTGATTCGCGATGAGGCGCTCGCGGCGATCCGCGATTTCATTCTAGAAATGAATTGATGTCTGCCGCTCGGCAGAAAATTCCCGCCGTGCGATCCGGGCCCGATGCTCCGGCATCGCTTTGGGATCGTATAACTCGTCAATTGTCGCGATGCGTCCTGCAAGCCCCTCGCAATTGGCGATCTGGATATTGAGCCCGGGTCTCGCGTTCATCTCGAGGATCATCGGACCGAGATTCTTGTCGATGACCATATCGACGCCGAGGTACCCCAGCTCGGTGACTTCGTAGCCACGCGCCGCCGTTTCGAGGATGAAGTCCCAGTGCGGTATCTGTAGCCCGGCAATAAGAGCACCTGTGTCTGGGTGTTCATCGACAACCTCATCGTCCAGAACGCCATTGAGTGTCTGGCCGATGCTCATATCGACGCCGGCCCCCACAGCACCCTGGTGCAGGTTGGCCTTGCCGTCCGATGCTCTCGTCGGCAGGCGCACCATGGCCATGGCCGGGTAGCCTCGGTAGACAATGACGCGAATGTCAGGCACGCCCTGATAACTCAGATCGCCGAACACCGGATCGAAATTCACACAGTACTCGATCAGCGCCTTGTCGCGGTTGCCGCTCAGACTGTATTGGCCACCAACGATGTTGGACAGGTGGTGGGCAATCTCGCCTTGGGATATCAGCACGCCGCTCGACAAGCGAAAAGCGTCATGCCTGCGCCGGCCACGGCCCGTAATCACGAGGATCCCGTCGCCGCCGCTGCCTTGCGCCGGCTTGATAACAAAGCTCTGCCTGTCGGCAACGATACCCGCGAAATTTTTGACCTCGCCCTGGTTCGTGATAATTCCGTACAGCTCCGGCACGGCCATGCCCGCCGCAAGTGCGAGTTCCTTGGTAATTGCCTTGTCGTCGACCCGCGGGTAAAGCCGTCGCGGATTAAAGCGCATGATGTAGTCCGAATTGCGCTCGTTGACACCGAGAACGCCAGCCTGCCGCAGCTGTTCCGCTCGCGCAAACATCACTGCCCCACCAACGCTTTGAAGCGACTCAGTTCAAGCAAGCGGTAACCGGTGTAACGCCCGGCCAGGACAACCAGGGACAGGTTCACGAGCAGCAATTCCGGGAACGTGAAAATAAGGTGTTCGAGCCAGGCCATGCCCATCGCCAAATACGCGATGATCGCAACGACAAGGCTGCCAAAACCCGCGCGCATCGCGTCGGTCGCTCCCCGCTCTTCCCAGACAACCGACATGCGCTCGATAGTCATCGCGATGATGACCATAGGGAATAGCGCGACTGACAGTCCGGTCTCCATGCCGAGGCGGTGCGACATCAGGCTGATCAGCAACATCAGTATAACGACGACGATGAGCACGGCGCTGAGCCTCGGCACGAGCAACAGGCGCAGTCGCTCCAACAGGAAGCGAATACTGAGGCCCAGGGCGACGAGCAGCGTGAACAGGACGATGCCCCAGAACAGCTTCGTCTCGCGGAAAGCGAGCGCGATCAGCACGGGCATAAACGTGCCAAACGCATCGATGCCGACCATGTTGCGCAGGACCACCATGATCAGCGCGCCGACCGGGATCATCAGCAACACGCTGTAAACCGCCTGCGTCTGGATTGGCAGGCTGTAGAGNNGCATCGAGGTGGTTCTCGGCGACGGCAAAGCTAACCTGAACGTTGCTGCCACCCTCTACACTGACAAGCGGTTCATTGCCGCGCCACCAGACAAAGAAACGCTCGGGCAGGTTCTCGTCGCCCGTGGTCGGATTGAAATAGCGCCAGCGCTCACCGTCGTGCACTTCGAGCCACGTGACGGGCTCTGCATAGCGTTGCCGGCCCTCGAGTTCGAAACCATGGACCATGCGTGCCGGAATCCGGGCCGCTGCCAGGATCGTCGTAATGCTGTCGACAAAGTCGGCGCGCGTATCCGCATTGGCGACGAGCAATTCGACATTCGGATCGGGCGAAAGATCATTCATACGCCGCAGGAGTTCGGCTGTGAACGATGCCGTGTCGGCCGAATGATCCTTGACGTCCGCCACGATCACGTCGACGGCGGTCTGGAACGGCTCGTTGATGACCGGGGGCGGCGGAAACGGTGGCGTGGTATCCGACTGGTTGAAGCCCTCGTCTTCGTATACCGATATACGGTAATAGATCGTTTGTGGACCGTCGGCGCGCCTGATCGCCCACTGCGCCTCGCGACCGCCACTACCGTAGTTGAGGCTGAAACCGTAGCCGCGGGATACCGAGTTCTCGTTGAGCATCCGGAAGCCAGGCGTCAGCGTCGGTATCAGCAGGTTGACCTTGATCGAGCCTGGTCCACTGTCGAAATCGATCGACGACTCGATAGTCCATACAGACGTCTCCTGATCCCGCTGTAACGGGAAGCCCAGCGACTGCCATTTGTAGATGAAAACGGACAGGCCGACGATCGCCAGTGCTGCGGCGAGCGCGTAAACATAGCGTTGTTTCATCGGGCTACTCGGCTACTCATTGGCCCATCCCCAGCGCCACCTTCACTGCGTGGTCTCTTATCGGTCCGCTGTAATTGAAAAGGCGCATGCCGGCCACGCGCAATTCACGGACAATTGCCGAGTCTGTCGCAAACAGCTTGTTGAGGCCAGTCATAAAATGCAGCATCGTCGCATTTTCGCCCTTTCTGGCCCGCTCATAGCGCCGCAATACGGGCCGGTCCCCCGGGTGTTCGCCCTCGCGCAGCGCAGTATCGATCACCTCGGCGAGCTTGGCCGCGTCCTGCATCCCGAGGTTCGCTCCCTGGCCGGCCAGTGGGTGTATGGCATGCGCTGCATCGCCGATCAGGGCCATGCCCGGCATGACATATTGTGTCGCATGCCGCGCGCACAGCGGGAAACTGCCCCGCGGCCCTGCGGCCTCCAGTCGGCCAAGGACGTAGTCCGATGCCTCGCTCAGGATCTCGCCGAGATCGTCGTCGGAGGCCCCCTGCACGCGCTCTGCAAGGACGTCGTGAATCGACCAGACGATGGACACCCGGCCGTCGATCAGCGGCAGCATGCCGAGCGGGCCGTCCGTCGTAAAGCGTTGCAGCGCCGTTCTTCGATGTGGGTTTTCGGGCCGCAGGTGCGTAACGAAGGCCGTCTGCCCGTACGGAAAGTCTCTCGTGCCGATGCCAAACGCGTCGCGCACATGGGAACGCGCTCCGTCCGCGCCGATCACGAGATCGGCTTCGAGTCTGTCGACTTTCGAGTCGAATACCAGCGTTACGTCGAGCTTGTCGAGCACACGCAGAAGCGCATGCTGGATCAGCGCGTTTTCGACGATGAATCCGAGTTGTGGAACGGCAAACTCGGCCGCGTCGAACTGCAGCGCGCCGAGGCTGTCCGGCTCGACAGACTCGTCCCAGACGCGCATCGACTCGTAGGGACTGGCCCGTGTCGCGCAGATAGTCTGCCAGGCACCGATCGAGTCGAGCAGTTGGGCCGACCCTGCAGCGATCGCCGATACCCGCAGCGCGACGTCGCCGTCCGGGTCGTGATGTGGACGGGACCCCGCGTCCACGACCGTGATGTCGAACCGGTCGCTATGCTTCGACTGGCCCAGCAAAGCGGCGACGGTCAGGCCGGTTACACCTGCACCAACGATGAGCATCTCATAAGTCCTGCTCATGCCAGTGGTACTCCACGCGACAACCGCGGCAGCCGGCCCGCCAGTCCCATCGTATGTTTCGCGAATACCGTGCGTACTCCGGGAATCAGGTCGAAGCCGAGCATCCCAATATCCCGGAGACTGGCAATCGGCTCTCGCGTATCGCCGAACAGGCGTACGAGTCCATCCGTAAAGCGCACGAGTTTCGACTGGTCGGCCCGGCGCCACTCCGCATAGCGAGCAAGCAGTTCGGTATCCCCGGGGTCGCCCGGCGCATCGGCGACGCAGTCCGCCAGCGCCGCGACATCACGCAAGCCGAGATTGAAGCCCTGCGCCGCCGCCGGATGCAGGCCGTGCGCCGCATTGCCGACCAGGACTACCCGCGGACCCGTGAGGCGGACGGCCTTGCTCAGCGACAACGAGTAAGACGCGCGTTTGCCCACACGCGAGAATGCGCCAACTCGATTGCCGAAGGTTGCTTGCAGCTCTGCCAGGAATGCCTCGTCATCAAGTTGCAGTATGCGTTCCGCCTCTTTCTCAGCCACGACCCAGACGAATCCGGCGCGCCCGTCGGCGACAGGTAACAACGCCAGCGGTCCGTGGCGGGTGAAGCGCTCGAACGCCCGGTTTCGCAGGGGGATTTCGGGAAGCAAATTGCCGATGACGGCGCGTTGCCCGTACGGCACCTGGCTCGCGCCGATTCCAGCCATGTTGCGCACGGCCGAATTCGCGCCATCGGCCGCGACGAGCAGGTCGCAGGTCAGCTCCTTTGTTGCGCCGTCTTCTGCGACGGTTACGGTTGCCCGCTCCGGAGCCCCCCTGGCCGCCGTGATTCGGGCCGGACACAGGATATCGAGCTCGGCGACGCCGTCGAGCGCGTCTTGCAGCACGTTACCGAGGACCCGATTGATGACGACATGACCGAGCGCGTCGACGCCCTGTTCCGCTGCGTCGATGTGCGCGAATCCGAACCGGCCCCGGTCCGAGACATGCACATGAGTAATCGGCGTCGCTGCCGCGACGACCCTGTCCCAGATGCCCATCGCCTCGAACATCCGCTGGGTGCTGCGCGAAAGTGCTGTCGATCGATCGTCGAAACTCGGCTGGTTTTCGGCGACTCGCGGCACCGGCTCGACGACGGCGATGCGCAGACCAAGCGGTGCAAGCGCCAGGGCGAGGCTCGAACCGATCATGCCGCCGCCGGCTATGACGATGTCGTAGTGATTCATTGCAGCGTCAGGTTTTCGATCTCGTCAGGATCTTTCGCCAGCCCCTTCGTGAGAACATCCGGCCCGATATTCGTCACGGCAACGTCGTCCTCGATGCGTATGCCGATGTTGCGCCATTTCTTCGGCACTTTTCTGTTGTCCGGCGTATACAGCCCGGGCTCGACGGTCGTGACCATGCCGGACTCGAGCAGTCGCCACTCGTCACCGACCTTGTAGTCGCCGACATCGTGCACATCCATGCCGATCCAGTGACCCGTACGGTGCATGTAGAAATCGCGGTAGGCGCCGTCCCGAATCAGCCTGGGCACCGTCCCGTCCAGCAGACCAAGCTTTTTGAGCCCCTTCGTGATTACCTTAACGGCGGCATCGTGTGGATCGTTCCAGTGGTTGCCCTTACGCACCTTGTCGATGGCGGCAAGCTGCGCGTCAAGCACGATCTCGTAGAGTGCGCGTTGCTCAGGCGTAAACTTCCCACCGACGGGGAAGGTTCTCGTAATGTCGGAGGCGTAGTAGTCGAGTTCACAACCGGCATCGATGAGTAGCAGCTGCCCGTCCTCGAGCTGCGCGGAGTTGTCGACGTAGTGAAGCGTACATGCGTTGGCGCCCGAGGCAACGATCGGGCTGTAGGAGTAACGCGCGTCGTGACGGCGGAACTCGTGGATGAATTCCGCCTCGATCTCATACTCGAAGAGGCCCGGGCGGGTCATTTTCATTGCCCTCTTGTGGGCCGCGACCGCCACCTTGGCCGATTTGCGCATGGCCGAGATCTCGCTGCGACTCTTGTACAGGCGCATGTCGTGCAACAGGTGATCGAGCGCGACGAATTCCTGGGGAGTATGCACGCCGCTGCGGCCGCCCGAGCGCAGCGAATTTACCCAGTCCGCGATGCGCGCGTCGAAATCCTTGTACTGGCCCATCGTGTAATACACGCGTTCGCACGACTCCATGATGCCCGGAAGAATGTCGTCCAGGTCATCGATCGGGAACGCATCATCGGCATCGAAGTGACCGAGGACGCCCTCCGTGCCCATTCGCTGCCCGTCCCATCGCTCCTTCTCGGCATCGCGTTCCCGGCAGAACAGCAGGAATTCGCCATTGGCCCTGCCGGGAGCCACGACCGCAACAGCATCAGGCTCGGCAAACCCGGTCAGGTAGTAGAAGTCGCTGTCCTGGCGGAAGCGATACTCGACGTCGCGACTGCGGGTGCGTATCGGCGCCGAAGGCAAAATCGCGATGCCGCCTTCGCCAACCATCTGCATCAGGTTCTCGCGCCGCCGCGCAAATTCCTCTCTTTTCAATGCAGCACCTCGGGGCCCGGAGCACTGGTTTCAGAATGCGGCCGCCGAAACTCACCCAGTTCTTCGTAGGTCAGCTGCGCCGCGACCCGAAGGTATTCGACCAGTTCCGCATAAGCCTCGTCGTCAGATTCCGTGTTGCCGCTCTCATCGGCAACTGCGCGCGTAATCTCGAGCATGTCCTTGATAATGTCGGCCAGCGGCTCCGCGGAAAGGCGGTTTTTCAGCGCATCGCCGTGGCTGGCCGACACCAGGCCGTGTAAAAATCCCTCGCACCAGTGGGCAAGCGCAGCGGCCCGTATGACCGTCGACTCGTCGTCGTCGGGCAGCAGGGGTTCGAACTCGGATTGGCGCTCGGCCAGTTGCCGGTAAGTTGACTCGAACAGGGTGCGCAGCATCGCCTCACATTCGCCTCGCAGGGCGTCGCTGCTGTCTGTTCCTTCAAGGACTTGCGACAACCAGTCGGCTCCACTTTCGGCGCCCGCAATCGCGAGGCGGCCGGACAACAGGCCGTGTGTCTGCGCCGCATCCCAGGTAGCGCCGCAGCGCTTCAACGCAGCATCCAGCTCGTCGTGATCTATCGGTGTTTCCATGCCAACAATGATCCCACGTTACATAGTGCGTGGCCATGACGATTGATTCTGCCCGGACGCGTGACTATATTCTGGGTATGGCCGACAACATCAACTCAACTTTCGAGCACGAGCTCAAGCGCCTCGAAAAGCGTGTGGACGCGCTCGTCAAAGTCTGTGACCAGCTGCAGGACGAGAACAAATCGCTCAAGCAGCGGCAGGACGTGCTGACGGCGGAACGCGCCAATCTGCTACAGAAGAACGAACAGGTTAGAGCCCGTGTCGAAGCGATGATCGGCAGGCTGAAAGCGATGGAGCAGGGATCCTGATATGACAGAACAGTACGCCCAGGTAAGCGTCCGAATTCTCGACAAAGAATACACCGTCAAATGCCCGCCCGATGAGCGAACCGACCTGCTCGACTCTGCCGAGGTCCTGAATGCCAAGATGCGCGAAGCGCGCGATGCGGCGGGCGTAGTCGGCCTGGACCGCATTGCCGTTATCGCAGCCCTGAATATGGCCAGCGACCTGCTGCATGCGCAGGCTCGCGATCGGCTCCTCGAGGGCGACCTCAGCGTTCGCCTCAAGACTATTTCTGACCGCGTCGACAGCGTATTGGGTGGATCGCAGCAGCTCGATCTCTGACGCGTCGGGGCAGGACATACGATATGGCGCCTCCTGCAGTGTTCGATACCGATCTGGTTACCTTTCGACCCTAAATTATTACCTCGGGGTCGTGCACTGTCGGCAGCATTTGAGCAGGACCGTGTACGCGGAAAGCCTGTTGCTGCCACGGCTGACCCCACCTGTTGCTCCGGTTCGAGAGCGACGGTCTGTAACGGCACAGGCGGGAGGCGCCTCTGACTTCTCCTGACGAAATGTCCCGAGCCCGCAAGTCAGCACTTGCGAACAGACGTTCACTCAGCATTGCGGAACGCGATGATGCGTCTGCAAAGATTTGTGATCGCATCATTCACTCTCACGAGTTCATGTCGGCTCATCACATCGGGTGTTACCTGCCAACCAGGGACGAGGTGCAGACGACACCGATCATCGAGCGCGCATGGCGCGCGGGAAAGCGCATTTTTGTGCCTGTGACCGATGCGCACGGCTCGATGAACTTCTGCGAAATTACGAGTGACACGGTGATTGCCCGCAATCAATTCGGAATCTGGGAGCCGGTGGCGGGCGCTCTGATCAGGGCAAGGGACCTCGATATCGTGATCACTCCTGTCGTCGCATTCGACAAGCACAAGCACCGAATCGGCATGGGAGGTGGCTACTATGATCGTTGCTTTCACTTTCTAAAAAATCGTCGTAAGTGGCTAAAGCCAAAGCTTATTGGCGTAGCCTTCGAGTGTCAGAAAGCGACGCGGATTTTGCCGAATACCTGGGACGTTCCACTCTATCGCGTCGTGACAAACGCGAAATGATCGCTTTCTCTTTTCGACCTTCAAAACAGTTTCCCGGGAAAATATTTTGTCGGCGGCGGCGACGACGATTTGCTCCGAAAATGCATGTTCGTAGAGGCTGTTTTATTGCCTGTTAAACGCGGCTTAAGTTGCTGGATTTTTTAATCTTGTTGCGTATACTCAACGCCGGGTACCCGACACGGAGAAAACTGATGGCTACGAAAAAGAAGTCACGGAAAAAAGCTTCGAAGCGAAAAGTCGCCAAGAAGCGGAAAGTAACTCGAAAGAAGGCGGCGCCGAAGCGTCGCGTTGCGAAGAAACGCGCAACGAAGAAAAAGGCGACCAAGCGTAAGGCCAAGAAAAAAGCAGCCAAACGCAAGACGAAAAAGAAGGCTAAAAAGAAGGTAGCCAAGCGCAAGACCAAGCGTAAGACTAAGAAGAAAGCAGCCAAGCGCAAGACCAAGAAAAAGGCCAAGAAAAAGGCCAAGAGAAAAGCTGCGAAGCGTAAGACCAAGAAAAAGGCCAAGAAGAAGGCCAAGCGCAAAGTAGCCAAGCGCAAGACCAAGAAAAAGGCTAAGAAGAAGGCAGCCAAGCGCAAGACCAAGAAAAAGGCCAAGCGTAAAGTCGCCAAGCGCAAGACAAAGAAGAAAGCCACGAAGAGAAAGGCCAAGCGTAAGACCAAGAAAAAGGCCAAGCGTAAGACGAAGCGGAAAGCTACGAAGAGAAAGGCTTCCCGCAGGAAAAAACGCTAGCTCCTGATTCAGGAGAAAGTCTGGCTTTCTTCCACAGCAAGACAGAGTGCCCGCGAAAGCGGGCACTCTTGTTAAAAGACTATGGATTCGACCGAAAAGAAACACAACGCGGCCAAAGCTTCTCTGGAGTTCATCGAACCCGGTATGGTCGTCGGGATCGGCACCGGTTCGACGGTCGATGAACTCATCAAATTACTACCCTCAATTAAGGACCGCATCGACAAGGTCGTGTCGAGTTCGAATGCCTCGACAGAGTTACTCGAAGAACAAGGTTTCGAAGTTGCGCGACTCAACGAAGTGGGTCCGATCGACATCTATATTGACGGCGCCGACGAGGCCACCAAGCGACTGCACCTCATTAAAGGCGGCGGCGGCGCGCTGACGCGCGAAAAGGTTCTGGCAGGTGCCTCTCGTCGTTTTGTCTGCATTATTGACGAAAGCAAGCTGGTGGGAATGTTAGGAACATTTCCGCTGCCCGTGGAAGTGCTGCCGATGGCGCAGTCCTTTGTCGCCCGCCAGTTCACCAAGCTCCGTGCGCAACCGGTCTGGCGGGAAGGATTCGTGACGGATAACGGAAATCACATTCTCGACGTGCACGAACTGAACATCAGCAACCCGATCGAGATGGAAACCCGCCTGAATCAGATTCCGGGCATCCTTACGGTCGGCATATTCGCAAACCGCTCCGCTGACATCCTGTTAATAGCCGACGACAACGGCGTGCGCGAAATGCGCGTCTGATTCGCCGGGGCAACCACGTGCAGTACATCTACTTCACGTTGCTGGCCGGCCTGCTCTACCTGGCATCGGCATGGATCGTCGACCGCATCGAGATTGCTGCCGGCAGGCGCCTCGAATATCGGTCGCTACTGTTCTTCGGCATTCTCCTGGCGCTGGCTCTGATCACGTTTGGAGCCGTTGAGACCTATACGGGGAAACCCTGATTTACCCGGAAAATGCGCTTCTATACTTTGTGGTAATCTTTACGTTCATTGGGGATGAAAAATGAACGAGAACAATAACATGGACGCGAGCGCGTCCGACGATTCACCTGCACCGGAAGATATACCATTGATGCAACGGGTCCTCGATAACCCGTTTCTGCTGCTGGTCCTGGGGATCGCCGTCCCGGCGGTGTTCTATATTATCTGGGGAATCATCGAAATCACCCAGATTCCGATCGCGGATTAAAGGGAGATTACGATGGCATTAACACCACCGAGTGAACGAATCTGGTGGCGGCAGCCTATAGCCAAGATCGAACTCATCTGGATTTTCGTCGCCTTCACCTGGGGTGTCCTGATGTTTTTCATGATGATCTATTGGCACGGCGCCGGTGAACAAAACCTCTCCAACGAGGCCTACCAGATCAAGCCAAAGGTCTTCGCCGAGAAAGCCCAGAAGATGATCGATGAATATACGGTGCGTGAAGAAAATGGATTCCCGGTCGTCCGGCCACCGGCCGGCAGTGACGTCTACCTGATCGCCCGCTTGTGGCAATGGTGGCCTGTCCTTGAGCTCGAAAAGGACCAGAGCTACCGGCTCCACTTGTCGTCGATGGACTGGCAGCACGGCTTTTCGCTGCAACCGGTCAATATCAACGTGCAGGTACACCCGGGATACGAAATCGTCATGACGGTCAAGCCTGATCGTGCCGGAGAGTACGGACTCATTTGCAACGAATTCTGTGGGATCGGTCATCACAACATGGTCGGCAAAATCCACGTTGTCGAGTAGGGGGGAATCAACATGTCTGCATTATTCGATTACCGAACCTGCCCGACGACGGGGCTGCGCGTTGACCGCAACGCCGAAAAACTCATCAAGGCGAATGCTGTCGTCGCGGTCGTCTTTCTTGCCATTGGCGGTTTGTTCGGGCTGCTCGTAGCGCTGACACGCTGGCCGGCCGTGCACTTCCTTCCGGCCGACTGGTTTTACCTGGCATTGACCGCACATGGCCTCGACGTGCTACTCGTCTGGATCATCTTTTTCGAGATGGCCGTGCTCTACTTTGCCTCGGCCATATTGCTGAACTCGCGGCTGGCAGGGCCCAAATGGGCGTGGACTGGTTTCGGCCTGATGCTGGTCGGCGCATTGATCACCAATGTCGCGGTTCTGCAGGGCGGCTCGAGCGTTATGTTCACGTCCTATGTGCCAATGATGGCCGAACCGCACTTCTACCTCGGAATTATTTTGTTCGCGGTGGGTGCGCTGATCGGCTGCGGTGTGTTCTTCGGCACGCTCGTTATCGCCAAGAGAGACAAGACCTACGATGGCTCGATACCGCTGGTGACATTCGGCGCGCTGACGGCCGCAATCATTGCCGTATTCACGATTGCGTCCGGCGCCATTATCCTGATCCCCACTCTGCTCTGGTCGCTGGGTCTCGTAAGTCACATCGACCCGCTCATCTACAAGACGATCTGGTGGGCAATGGGCCACTCGTCGCAGCAAATCAACGTCTCGGCGCATGTCGCTGTCTGGTACGCGATCGCAGCGATGGTATTTGGCGCCAAGCCGCTGTCGGAAAAAGTCAGCCGCACGGCGTTCCTGATGTACATCCTGTTCCTGCAGATTGCGAGCGCGCACCACATGCTCGTCGAACCGGGCTTCAGTTCCGAATGGAAGATCTTCAACACCAGTTACGCGATGTACCTGGCTGTCGTAGGCAGCATGGTTCACGGCATGACCGTACCTGGCTCGATTGAGGCTGCACAGCGCTCCCGCGGACTGACGAAGGGCCTGTTCGAATGGCTGCGAAAGGCGCCATGGGCCAACCCGGCCTTCGCTGGCATGTTCATGTCGCTGGTGTTCTTTGGCTTCATCGGCGGCATCTCGGGCGTGGTCATGGGCACCGAGCAGATCAACATGATCATGCATAACACGCTGTATGTACCGGGCCACTTCCATGGCACGGTCGTGGCAGGGACGACGCTGGCATTCATGGCGATCACCTACCTGCTCGTGCCGCTGATCTTCAGGCGTGAGCTCATGATGAAGAAACTTGCTACCTGGCAGCCATATGTATTCGGCATCGGTGTGGCAGGGATATCCGTCTTCATGATGGGCGCCGGTACACTTGGCGTATCGAGACGACACTGGGACATGACTTTCGCCGATGCGGCACTGCCGTTCGACTACCCGTCGGCTGCGTTCCTGATGATGGGGCTCAACGGCATTTTCGCCTGCATGGCGGCATTGGGCGGCCTGATGTTCGTAGTTATCGTGGTTGGCTCGGTATTCTTCGGCAAGAAACTTGCCGAGGACGAAAAACCGTCGTATCCGGAAGTGCCGCCGGATTCGGCCGCGGTTGGTCATTACGGCAGTTCCGAGAGTCTGAGGATTCCCGGCACGGCATTCCTGGTCGGAATCTTCTTCGTCGCGTTCGTCTTGTACTACTTCGTGAACTGGAAGTACTTGTCCGAAATCTGGCCGCTCAGCTAGCCGGGGCGACGACGACCATGCGTGCTGCAGCCTTGGTCGGCGCTGTCATCCTTGTCGGGATGACGGCGTCTCCTGCAGCCGCAGAAGGCTACGATCGGGAGGCGGCCCTGGCCATGAGCCAGGGCGCCCTCGGCGCCACTCTGCGCGAGCACACCTTCCGCGACACAGCGGGACAGTCCTTCACGCTCGAATCACTGCGCGGCAAACCGCTCGTGGTGAGCCTGATCTACACGAGCTGTCACCACGTCTGCCCGATGATTACCGCAAATATCGAGAGGAACGTCGACATTGCCCACGAGGCGCTCGGGGAGGACGCCTTCTCCGTTGTTACGATCGGCTTCGACTGGCAGGTGGACACCCCTGATCGCATGCGCATGTATGCCTCTGCGAAGCAGATCGACGACGTGCCTGGCTGGTACTTTCTGAGCGGTGACGAAGCGTCGATTGCCGCGATCAGCGAGGACGTGGGCTTTCAGTTTTTCGAGGCGCCGAAGGGCTTCGACCACCTTTCACAAACGACGATCGTTGACGCCGGGGGGAAAGTCTACCGGCAGGTTTACGGTCAGGACTTTGAAACCCAGTTGTTCGTTGAGCCGCTCAAAGAGCTCGTGTTCGATACTCCGCGTGATGCGAGCCTGGTCGAACACTGGGTCGATACCTTCAAGCTCTTTTGCACCGTGTACGACCCGAATACGGGCCGCTATGCTTTCGACTATTCAATTTTCACGATGATTGTAGTGGGTGTGCTCTGCCTCGGCGCTATACTCACCTTCTTTGTGACCGAGTGGCGACGCTCGATTTAATCGCAATTACATCTATGATTTCACTGCCATGGCGTTGCTGAAACGCTTGATCCGGGTTCTATTTGGGCGCGCCGAGGCTGTCTTCGACTGGAGCTTCGGGCAGAGCAACAATCCGCTCGTGAATCTCGGTCCATTGGGCTGGTACTTCTTCTGGATCGTCGCTGCAAGCGGCATCTACCTGTACCTGTTCTTCGATACGGGCGTCACCGACGCTTATGCTTCGGTCGAGTACATCACTCATGACCAGTGGTGGGCTGCTGGCGTGATGCGAAGCCTGCATCGCTATGCGTCTGACGCGCTGGTAATCGTTGTCTTCCTGCATATTCTTCGCGAGTTTTCCCTCGACCGGCTGCGCGGCAAGCGGTTCTTTGCGTGGATCACCGGCGTGCCGCTGCTTTGGTTTGTTTATATCTGCGGCATCACCGGCTACTGGCTCGTCTGGGATCAGCTCGCCCAGTACATAGCGATTGCTACCACGGAGTGGCTCGACACACTGCCGATTTTCGGCGAGCCGATTGCCAATAATTTCCTGAACAGCACGACGCTGACCGGCCGGTTCTTCACGCTGATGGTGTTCATTCACATCTTCGGGCCGCTTTTTATGCTGTTCCTGATGTGGCTGCACGTCCAGCGCCACGCGCGGGCGCGCGTCAACCCGCCGCGCTCGCTCGCGATCGGCACCGCGGTCGCGCTGCTTGCGCTTTCTCTCGTCTACCCGGCTATGAGCCAGGGTCCGGCTGACCTGGACGTCGTACCTGCTACGGTAAACCTCGACTGGTATTACCTCGTGGTTTACCCGCTGCTTGACGTGATACCCGGCGGTCAGCTCTGGTTGGTACTGGTCGTCGGGTCGATCGTGCTGTCGCTGATGCCCTGGATACCGCCCGCAAAGCCCGTGCCGACAGCGGTCGTCAGCCTGGACAACTGCAATGGCTGCGGGCGCTGTTTTGACGACTGTCCGTTCAGCGCGATCGCCATGGAGCCACGCAGCGATGACCGGCCCTATGCCACCGAGGCGGTCGTCAATGCCGACAACTGCATGAGCTGTGGCATCTGTGTAGGGTCCTGCCCAACGTCGACGCCGTTCCGACGCGCAACCGAAGTCATTGCAGGCATTGAAATGCCCGATCTGACCATTGCCAGCCTGCAGGCCCGAACTCTCGAGGACTCGGCCGCGTTCGCCAGTGGGCCCCGCGTCCTCGTTTACACATGCAGCAACTCCGACATCCACGACCTGCACAGCGGCAACGTAAAGATCATCGAATTGCCCTGTGTTGCGATGCTGCCGCCCGCATTTATCGACTTCGCCCTGTCACGGAACCTGGCTGAAGGCGTAATGGTCGCTGGCTGCGCCGAAGGTGACTGTTATTACCGCCTCGGCGACCGCTGGATGCGTGAACGCCTGGCCGGGGAACGCGACCCTTACCTGCGCCGACGCGTCGACCGTGCGCGCCTCGCAGTCAACTGGCTGCCGACAAAGGCGAAGAAACGCCGGTCAAAGGCCCTCGAGGAATTCGTCGCATCGCTGGCCGAACTGCCACCCGGGGAACCGGCCCGGAGACGCCGTCGTGGTTAAGTTGCTGCGCATCCTGAGCCAGGTCATCGCGTACGGCGCATTCGCCTTTATCGTTGGCTACTTGTCTTTCTGGCCGCGATATCACTATAGCGCGCCGGAATTTGCGACGGTCAAGTTATCGCTGAGCCACGCAACGGAGCGTATCGTGCCCTGTGTCCAGTTGACGCCGGAAGAGATAGCGAGGCTCGCACCGAACATGCGGCGCGCGCAAACCTGCGAGCGTCGGCGGGTGCCGCTGGCCCTTCAGCTCGACGTCAACGGGGAGCCCGTGCTCGACCTGCAGGCGTCTCCCTCCGGGCTTTGGGAGGACGGCCCGGCATCCGTCTACGAGCGCTTCGATCTTCCCGCCGGCGCCCATACAATCACCGTGCGCATGCGGGATTCGGCACGAGAAGAGATTTGGGACTACACTCTCACCGAGGATGTCGTGCTCGAGGCCGGGCGCTACCTGACAATTGGCTTTAAACCCGAGAACGGAGGCTTCGAATTTCGATGAGCGTACTGCAGTGGCGAGACGAGTTCAGTGTCGGCATCGAGGAAGTCGACCACGAACACAGGGAACTGATCGAACTGATCCGAAGCCTGCAGGATGAGATGCGGGGCGGTACCGATGCGCACCGGATACTCGAGGCCCTGGGCGAGATATACGCACAGATCGCCGCGCACTTTGCGCTTGAAGAAAAGACGATGCGCGCGCTGAACTACGCCGCCTACGCTGACCACAAGGAAGACCACGAGACGCTGCTCGACGACCTTCGGGACATCATGGACGAGGTTGAGGACGATGGCGTCCTCGACGAGGCCCAGTTAACCGACGACCTCGACCGCTGGTTCAGCGATCATTTCAAGACGCACGACGCCAGGCTGCACCGAACAGCGCACAGCTGACGGCTGCGCGCAGACGCCTAGGGCTGAATGCCGCGACCCGGCGTCCAGGGCACCCTGGCCGTGTCCATCGCGTCCTTGAGACCGGCGTACTCGACGTTCACGAGCGTGTCGAGTTCGCTGACGATATCGTCATACAGCGCCCTGCCGATTCGCAGTGACTCGCGCTGCTCGGGCGTCGGCCCGTAGGCACCGACCGAGAATACGAATCCGGCATGCCAGAGACGGGCGGTAACGGTCATCTCGCCCTCGTCCTTGTATCCCACGCGCTTCTGGTTGCCTTTAAGCCGGTCCTGTTGAATCTTGAGATTCTGCTGGATCGAATTAGCCAGTTCATACAGCGACCCGTCGGTCAGCGATCGTTCGAGCGTCTCCTTGACCGCATCGAGTTCCCCGATGACCTCGTTCAGCGCGGCATCGGTGCCGGTCGCTGCGCGCGACAGTTCGGCAACCTGCGATTCGAAGATGACGCGCTGTTCCTGCGTGCTCCCCGGCAATACCGGGTCCGGCCTGACAGAGACGACGTCGAAGCTTTGCGGCTCGCCGAGATCACGGAGAACTCCGTCCTGGCGCACCTGCATCTTGACGCTGAACGTGCCCGGTACGACGAGAACGCCGCCGCTGCCAAAGTACTCGTTCGTTTCCTCGGGCGTCCATGGCTGTAAGGCCGGGTACCTCAGGTCCCACGCCACGCGGTGAAAACCGGGCTCGGCGGGCGCCTCGATCTGGCGCACGATGTTGCCCCTGCTGTTCGTAACTGTGAATACAATGGCGGGCGCGTCTTCACGGTCCTCGCCAAGGATGGTGTCCCAGGCGGCAACGGCAACGTCCTCGTTCCCGGCCTCCAACTCCTTTTCTGCCTCACGGCGGACATCCTTGCTGCTCTTGAATCCCTCGGCGAGGTAATAGGTGAACGTGGCGCCGAAGTCCGGGTTGGGCGCCATAAAGTACGAATCGCCCTGGCTCGACAGACACATGGGTTCGCCGCATCCGAGTGAGCGTTTCGGCACATACCAGGGCGTTTTTCGTACCGGGAACAGCACATTGCCACTCTCCAGCATGTCCTGGTTCACGTCTCGCAGCGGGGAGTAGTCGTCCAGCACGTAGAAGCTGCGGCCGAATGTCGCACCAACGAGATCGTTTTCGCGTGTCTGGATGGCCAGGTCGCGGAACGCGATGTTCGGCGATCCGCCCTTGAGCTTGGTCCATGCGCCGCCGCCGTTGACCGTGAAAAACACGCCGAATTCGGATGCAACAAACATCAATTCGGGCTTCACATGATCCTGCACGACACGCCAGAGCACGTGCCGCTCCGGCAGATTCGACGAGATGCTGCGCCAGTTCCTGCCACGATTCTCGCTCCTGAGAATATATGGAGAAAAGTCGCCTTTCTTGTGATCGTCGACCACCACGTAGACCGTATCGGCGTCATGGAGATCTGCTTTGATGTCGTTGACGAAGAAACCATCCGGTACGCCTGGCAGCTCGTCGATCGTGCGCCAGGTCTCGCCACCGTTTTCAGTAACACTGATCAGGCCGTCGTCGGAGCCGGCATAGATGACGTCTGCATCGATCGGCGACTGCGAAATATTGACGATCGTGTTGTAGCTCGACATCGCAACCAGGTCACGTGGCGCGTCATAGCTCCAGGTTCGCCCCATGATGGGCAGGCTCACGCGATCTTCGTCGCGCGTCAGGTCGCCACTGATCGGCGTCCACGAATCACCGTGGTCATCACTGCGCCAGACGCGCTGCGACGCGAAGAAGATCGTCTTTGGATCGTGCGCACTGATCAGGATCGGCGCGTCCCAGTTATAGCGATCGGGCTCTTCGCCCTCACGGGCCTGTGGTCGAATGTACGTGACCTCGCCGGTTCGCCGATCGTAACGCGTCAGGTTACCCTGCTGCCATTCGGCGTAAACGATGTCCGGGTTCGTCGGATCGACCGCTGACTGGTGGCCATCGGCAAACAGCGTGATGAACCAGTCGGCGTTACGGATGCCCGAGATATCCCACGTCCGGGACGGGCCGCCCTGGCTATTGTTGTCCTGGGTACCGCCGTATACGTTGTAGAACGGCTCGTCATAGTCGACCGCGACCTTGTAAAACTGCGTTACGGGCAGGTTGGCGACAAAGCGCCAGGTCTCGCCCTCGTCAAAGCTCTCGTAAATGCCGCCGTCGGTACCGACGATCAGATAGTTCGGGTCATCGGGACGGAACGCCATCGCATGATGGTCGGAGTGCTTCGACTCGTGATCCATCATGATGAAGTCCTTGCCACCGTTGTCGGTCCGGTGCATCTGCACATCCATCTGGTAGACGCGGTCGAAGCGGTGCGGGCTGGCGAAAATCTCCTGGTAGTAGTGCGGGCCGGTGCCTCCCGAGAGATATTCGTTCATCTTCTCCCAGGTCTCGCCGCCGTCTTCGGACCGCCAGAAGCCGCCAGTGCGGTTGTCGAGCTCGATCGTGGCGTAGATGACGTCCGGGTTCTGCGGGCTCACCGCCAGCCCCGTCTTGCCCATCATGTCCTCTGGCAGGCCTTCACTGAGCTGCCGCCAGGTCTCACCGCCGTCTACGGACTTGTGGATGCCCGTTCCAGGACCACCATCGATGACCACGGCGACATTGCGCAGGCGCTGCCACGACACGGCGTACATGACATCGGGATCGCGTGGGTCCATGTGCACCTCGGACACGCCCGTGTATTGGTCGTCGAGCTCGGTATTGCCCAGGCCGTCACCGAGGACCTTGCGCCAGTTTTCGCCACCGTCAGTCGACTTGTAGAGACCGCGGTCTCCCCCACCAGACCATAGCGGGCCCTGTGCCGCGACGAATATCGTGTTCGAGTCGCGCGGATCGATGCGGATCATGCCGATATGCTGGGAGTCTTCGAGACCCATGTTCTCCCAACTCTCGCCAGCGTCCCGGCTGCGGTAAACGCCGTCGCCGTAGGCGACATGCCGGCCGCTCACGTTCTCTCCGGTACCCACCCAAACCGTATTCGGGCTGTTCGGGTCGATCGTGATGGCGCCAATCGAATATGAGNNTCATTTTCGGGGTGGATGACGATGTCGGCGATGCGCCCGGACATGAGCGCCGGACCAATGCCGCGCAGCTCGAGACCCTTGAATGTCGCCTCGTTGAACCCGGGCTCGGGCTTCTCCTCGTCCTGGGCAAAAGTCGAAACGCAAACAATAGCAGCGGCAAGCGCCGTAAGCAGTTGATTTCGCATGGTGGGTCTCTTCGAATTGTTTGCTGTGACCTTAGCAGCAGATCGGGATTGCGGCTAGGTTTCGCTGTGTTCGACTTAGCCGAATGAATAACAAAGGGGCCCCGATGAGGCCCCTGTGTTTTATGGCTGGGGGAGAGGGATTCGAACCCCCGTTGGCGGAGTCAGAGTCCGCAGTCCTACCACTAGACGATCCCCCAGTAATCGGGGTTGCCGCTTTATCTTAGCGCTTCGAGTACTGCGTTGCGCGGCGTGCCTTCCTGAGGCCGACCTTTTTGCGCTCGACTTCGCGCGCATCACGCGTGACGAAACCGGCTTTGCGCAGTGTCGGGCGCATCGACTCGTCGTACTGCATCAGTGCGCGCGTCAGACCGTGGCGAATCGCACCGGCCTGGCCCGTCGTACCGCCACCTTTAACCGTGACGTCGATATCGAACTTGTCGGTGACCTGCATCAGCTCGAGCGGCTGGCGTACGATCATCTGTGCCGTCTTGCGACCGAAAAACGTATCCAGCGGCTTGTCATTGACCGTGATCGTACCCGTGCCGGGCTTCATGAAGACCCGGGCCGTCGAGGTCTTGCGACGCCCGGTACCGTAAAATTGTGTGTCAGCCATTATGCGTTGATTTCCAGTGGGATCGGCTGCTGAGCAGCGTGATCGTGGTCAGGGCCTTTGAAGACGCGAAGCTTCTTGAACATCTGCCGGCCCAGCGATCCCTTCGGCAGCATGCCCTTGACGGCGGCCTGCAGGACGCGTTCCGGATGATCCTCGAGCATCGTCTCCAGCGACTCGGTCTTGAGGTTGCCGATGTAGCCGGTGAAGCGATGGTACTTCTTGTCCTTGAGCTTGTTGCCGGTGACGCGGATCTTCTCGGCGTTGACGACAACAATGTAATCGCCCGTATCCACATGCGGCGTGTACTCGGGCTTGTGCTTGCCACGCAGGCGATGGGCGATCTCGGTCGACAGGCGACCCAGCGTCTTGCCTGTCGCATCGACCACGAACCAGTCGCGCCGAACCTCTGCGGGCTTTGCAGAAAACGTATTCATTGATCTCTGTCCGTTGGGATTTTTTTGTCGCTCAGCCGTAATCCTGCCGGACGGCTGAAAGGCGCGAAATTCTAACGGACGCCACGGCCCATTGCAAACTCAAACGCGCCGGTTTTCGGCGCGTTTTTTGTGAATATTTTCAGTAACTTAAAAAGCCCGAAAGTGCACCTGGGCGGCTAGAACGCGTATTCGAGCGAGATCGCGGTGCGGGTGTCGGTTTTTTCGGTGCCCGGAAGCACGTCGCTGTTGTTGCGGATCGTGTACGAGGCGACGAGCGCGAGCCCCCCAACGAGCCGTGCCTTGAGCTCGGTCACAGACTCCGTGAACGTGTTGCTGCTGCCGGCTTCGACCAGCAGCCCTTGCCCGAAACTGGCGTTTTCGGAGATCTGCCAGGCGTAGGTCAGGCGGCCCGTGTAGATCGTATCGCTCTCGTCGGTGCCGTCGGCCAGGTCCGACTGGCGGGCACCGATACCGACCTCGCCGTTGAGCGAGTGCTTGTCGGTGTCTATCAGGCGGCGGCCGTAGCCGACCGACTGCGAGAACTGCTTCGTAATGCTGCCGAAGCGGTCCTTGCGCCAGTCGAGGCGACCGAACAGGAAGTCGTTTTCGGTGATATTGCGGGCGCTTTTCCATCCGGCGTCGTAGGCCTCCGCCGTCGTGATGTTGCCGTCCGTCGAGTAGATCGCCGCGCCGCGCAGCTGGTGCTCCCACAGCTCCTTGATGTAGTTGACCTCGAAACTGGAGTTCATGCTCTCGCTCTCGGTGTTGCCCGACGTGGCCAGGTAGCCGAATTTGACGTTGCCCGACCACGGGCTCTCGTCCTCGGCAGCCTCTTCTTCCTGGGCAAACAGGGGGCCAGCCACCGCCAGCAGGCTTATAACCAGGATGCTACGCCAGCGCATATTTAGACTCCTTCTAATTAATTGGGTCGCGCAGTATAACGTCGTGCCTGCTGCAGCGCTATTGGTATAATTTTCTGCCATGCACGAACGAAATCTTACGCCGCTCGATCGTCTTCTTGCCGGGGCCAATAACGCGCTGCGCACCATCGCCGCACCGGCCGGACGCCCTGCCCGCGCGAACCCTGCGGCCGATATCGCCGAGGCCGAGCTGACCGACCGGCAGAGAGCACATGCGGCCGGATTGATGCGTGTCAATCATGCGGGCGAGGTAGCTGCGCAAGGTCTTTATCAGGGCCATGCGGCTGTGGCTCGCGACCCAAGCATTGAACAGCAAATGCAACGAGCGGCCGACGAGGAATTTGATCACCTCGCCTGGTGTGAACAGCGCCTGAGCGAGCTCGGCGAGAACCGCAGTCTGCTGACACCGGTCTGGTATTCAGGCGCGTTCCTGATCGGTGCAGCCAGTGGTGTGCTCGGCGACAAGTGGAGCCTCGGCTTTATTGCGGAAACAGAGAAGCAGGTTTGTGACCACCTCGACAGCCATCTTGACCGCCTGCCGGACGAGGACGGTCGTTCCAGGGCGATTGTCGAGCAAATGCGCAACGAGGAGCAGGAACATGGCGAAAACGCCCGTGAAGCGGGTGCGGCCGACCTCCCCGAGCCTGTCCGGCAGCTCATGAAATTGACGGCGAGGGTCATGACGAGCACCGCTTACCGCGTCTGAAATTTTCGTGACTGAACAATAAGTTGCGCTTCCGAGCGAACTGTATTAAAAGGGGAGCGCTTGAGCGTTGAGGACCAACCTATGCAAACCACTGCGAAGACCCTGAGCGATGTACCGGCGATCAATCGCTTCCTGAGTTACTGCCGCGTACGGACTGTCCCTTCCAAGACTGTGATGATCCACGCCGGGGACCTGCCCGATGTGCTCTATTACATCGTAGATGGTTCGGTCGAAGTCATGATCGAGGATGAGGACGGCAACGAGATGGTGCTTGCCTACCTCAACAAGGGCCAGTTTTTCGGCGAGATGGGACTCTTCTACGAGCAGCCCACGCGCAGCGCCTGGGTCCGGACCCGCACCGAGTGCGAAATTGCCGAAATGACCTATCCGCGCTTTCGCCAGATCGCGAGCGAGAGCCCGGGCCTGGTATTCGAACTCGCCACGCAGCTCGCCACACGGCTGGATCGCACCAATCGCAAGCTCGGCGACCTGGCTTTCGTCGATGTCACGGGCCGCGTCGCCCACGCCATCATGGACCTGTGCAATGAGCCGGACGCCATGACGCACCCGGACGGCATGCAGATCAAGGTCAGCCGCCAGGAACTCAGCCGTCTTGTCGGCTGCTCACGTGAAATGGCGGGACGCGTACTGAAGGTACTCGAGGAGCAGGGCCTCGTGACGGCGAGCGGCAAGACGATCGTCGTCTACGGCGCACGGCCGAATCGCAATATCTAGCCGGCTTTAGAGATCTCTTCTTTCATCGCGGCAATCGTCGCCGCGTAATCGCTGCTGCCAAAAATAGCCGATCCGGCTACGAACGTATCGGCGCCCGCGGCCGCGATCTGGCCGATGTTGTCTACCTTGACGCCACCGTCGATCTCGAGGCGAATCTCGAGCCCGCTGGCGTCGATAATCTTGCGCGCCTCACGCAGCTTGTCGAGGGCCGACGGAATGAACTTCTGCCCGCCGAAACCCGGATTGACCGACATCAGGAGCACCATGTCGACCTTGTCGATGACGTACTGCAGGCTCTCGAGTGGCGTAGCGGGATTGAAAACGAGCCCCGATTTGCAGCCCTCATCGCGAATCAGCTGCAGCGTGCGATCGATATGCCGGCTCGCCTCGGGATGGAACGTGATGTAGGTAGCGCCGGCCTTCGCGAAATCCGGAATGATGCGATCAACGGGCGCGACCATCAGGTGCACGTCGATCGGCGCCTCGATGCCGTCGTTGCGCAATGCCTCGCAGATCAGCGGCCCGATCGTCAGGTTCGGCACGAAGTGATTGTCCATGACGTCGAAGTGCACGATGTCGGCGCCCGCATCGAGCACGGCCCGCACATCCTCGCCGAGGCGCGCGAAGTCAGCGGAAAGAATCGAAGGGGCAATCATTGGCGTCACAATCTTTTCCTTGGCTAACGGATAGACCGACGAGACTTTAACATCTCATAGGCGGCCCGCACCTCGCGAGTTCGGTTTTCCGCAGCAGTAATAGCCTCGCGATCGGGATTATTTGCAGCGATTTTGTCCGGATGGCTCTTGTTCATTGCCCGGCGATACGCCTTGACCACCTCGTCGTTGGTCGCGGACTCGTCAATCCCGAGCGTGGCATAGGCCTTGCGAATGCGCTGAGCGTCGGCATCTCCTGCCGGCGAATGCTGAAAGCCCCGCTGTGCGCGGATCATCGTTTCGAGCTGCGCCAGCTCCACACGCCCGATGTCGAACTCGGTACAAATCGTCCAGACCAGCGCACGCTCTTTCTGGCTCATTCGGTTCTTCGAAAGTACAACTTCGAGAACCAGGCGAACGAAAAGCTGCCGCAGCTCAATGCGGCGAGCAGCAACGCGGCGCAGGTGCCGCACGGTCTGCTGCATCGGGAAACCCGGATTCTTGCCTTGATCGAACCAGTTGATGGCGTTTCTGACCTGGGCTGGCCCGAGTCCGAGCCGGTGCATTACCGCACGAGCGGCGCGTATCTCTTCCTCGGTGACTCTGCCATCGGCCTTGGCCAGGTGGCCCACGGTCTGGAACAGAGGCCGTAGATATTCCTCGGGCAGGCGGCCGATCGAAGCGCCCTGCTGTTCGAAGCGCCGGTATCCGGCGGTGAAACGGCTGTCGAACCAGTGCCCGAGGCCCAGCCCGAGCAACACGAACCACGGTTTGAGGGTCGCGGCGCCCGCCAACGTGCCGATGATTTTGCCCCAGTACAAGAACGGTCCTTGTGGCCAGCCGTGGCGTAATGCTAACGCACGGGTTAGCATCCTGACCATGAGTGCCTCCGCTGCCCTGTTCGAATCGAACGTTCCCGGGCTCGAGCTTCTCGGGCGCGGCAAAGTCAGGGATATCTATGCCGTCGACGACGATCACCTGCTGATTGTCACGAGTGATCGCTTGTCGGCGTATGACGTCGTGATGCCGAACCCGATACCGGGCAAGGGCCGCGTACTCACCCGGATCTCGCTGTTCTGGTTCGGGATGATGGCTGATCTCGTCGACAACCAGCTCACGGACAAGACGGTGGCTGACGTAGTCGCGGATCCCGAGCTTGCGGCGTCGATCAGCGATCGCGCGCTCGTCGTCAAGCGGCTGCAGCCGCTGCCGATCGAAGCCGTGGTTCGTGGCTACCTGATCGGTTCCGGCTGGCGGGATTACCTCGAGACCGGCACGACGTCCGGCATCGGTCTGCCGCCTGGCCTCGAACAGGCATCAAAGCTGCCCGAGACGATGTTCACCCCGGCACACAAGGCCGAGGCCGGCGAGCACGACGAGAACATCTCGTTTGGCGATGTCGTGGACATGATCGGCAAGGATCTCGCCGGGCGGGTTCGCGAACTGTCGATTGCGATCTACGACAGGGCTGCCGAGTATGCTCTCGGACGGGGCATCATCATTGCCGACACGAAATTCGAATTCGGGCTCGACGGCGATGGCAAGCTCCACCTGATCGACGAGGTGCTCACGCCCGATTCGTCGCGTTTCTGGCCTGTCGAAGGCTACCGGACGGGTATTAGCCCGCCGAGCTTCGACAAACAGTTCGTGCGCGATTATCTCGACACGCTCGACTGGGACAAGACCGCGCCGGGGCCCGAATTGCCAGCCGATGTGCTCGAACAGACCAGCGCAAAATACCAGGAAGCCTACGAGCGCCTCACCCAATGATTCCGCAACTCCGCAAACGCTTCGACAATCTCGTCTGGGGACGCGGGCTCGAGAAGCGTGGTGCGCTCGGGGCCATCGCCGCCACGATCGCGAGATACGTGTACGGCCTCATTCGAGACATGGTGTCAGGGCAGATCACGCTCCGCGCGATGAGCCTCGTCTATACGACCTTGCTGTCGGTCGTACCGTTGATCGCATTCAGCTTCTCGGTGTTGCAGGGTTTCGGCATCCACAACCAGCTCGAGCCTTTCCTTTACGATTTTCTCGAGCCGCTCGGCGAACAGGGCGCCGAGATCACGACACAGGTCATCGAACTCGTCGACAACGTCAAGGGCGGCGTGCTCGGCGGCATCAGCCTCGCCTTTTTCATCTACACGGCCGTGTCGATGGTGCAGAAGATGGAGGAGAGCTTTAACTATGTCTGGTATGTCGCCAAGCGCCGCAGCCTCGCGCGGCGCCTGACCGAATACATGATCGTTCTGCTGATCGGCCCGGTCGTCATCGTCGTTGCACTCGGCATGATCGCGTCGCTGCGCAGCAATACGATCGTGCAGTTCTTCCTGACGAACGAGGCCATCGGCCCGATCCTCGTCGCGACGAACAGGCTGACGCCCTACCTGCTCGTGACCGGCGTGTTCACGTTTCTTTACATGTACATGCCGAACACCCGTGTCCGGTTCAAGGCCGCGCTGATTGGCGGGCTCGCCGGTGGCTTCATCTGGGCAACGTTGGGTGTCGCTTTTGCGACATTCGTCGGGTTTTCCACACGCACACAGCTGATCTATTCGGGTTTCGCCGTCGCCATCCTGACGCTGATCTGGCTGTACCTGAACTGGATCGTCCTGTTGTTCGGCGCACAGCTTGCCTACTATGTGCAGAACCCGGCATTCCTGCGCATCGGCCGGCGCGAACCGCGCCTGTCGAACGCNNTCTATCAATGCCAATGACATCAGTCGCGAAATGCGCATTCCGTCGATCACACTGGCGCCCGTGCTGGAAGCACTAGAGGCCGGCGGCCTGCTCGCCGTGACCGACAAGGACGACCTGTTGCCCGGCAAGGACATGGCGACGATCCGGCTCGAGGACATTCTTTCAGTCGTGCGCGTTCATGGCGAAACCGGTTCCTACCGCGACCCGAAGTGGTCCAAGGAGGTCGAGGCGCTGGGGCAGGACCTCGATACCGCGGTCGTCAATGTCGTCGGTGAAAGCACCCTTTCGGACCTGCTGACGCCTGGCCCCGCCGCCACGGAGAGCTGACGGACCCGTCACCATATCTCCTCAGTGCAGGCGCCTGCCCCGGAGTCCGCATCGGACTCGGGGCCGAGGGGTCCTAAGCACCGGCGATCGTCATCTGGTCGACGAGCAGGGAACCACAACGGATGCCGCCGCGCAGATCCTGGTCATCACCGATTGCAACGATGCGTGGATAGAGGTCACGCAAATTGCCGGCAATCGTCACCTCGTGCACGGGATACTGGATCTCGCCATTCTCGACCCACTGGCCGACGGCGCCGCGCGAATAATCACCGGTCACCATGTTGGTTCCGTGGCCAATGAGCTCTTCGACAAGGAATCCCGTTCCCATCTCCCTGATCAGTGACTGAAGATCGCCGCCGGTGCCGGGAACGATCAGGTTCTGGGCGCCGCCGGCGTTCGCCGTCGTCTGCAGCCCGAGTCGCCGCGCTGAATAACTGCTCAGGATGTACTCGCGGAGTATGCCGTCGGTCACGATATCGCGGTCATAGGTCGCGACGCCCTCGGCATCGTAGGCGCGGCTGGCCATCCCTTTCGCAATATGCGGCCGCTCTTCGACGCGCACGAACTCAGGGAATATCCTTTCACCGACGGCATCGAGCAGGAACGACGCGCGCCGGTATTGCGCGCCGCCGGCAATCGCGCCCATGGCGTGGCCAATGAAGCCGCGGGCGAGTTCGGGACTAAAGAGCACGGGCGCTTTTGTCGTCTTGATCTTGCGCGCGCCAAGGCGCCCCACGGCCCGCCGACCCGCTGTCTCGCCGATCAGGCCAACGTCTTCGAGGTCGCCGGGATCCCTCGCAGCGCTGTAGTAATAGTCGCGCTGCATCTCACCGCTCTCGGAGGCGAGCACCACGCAACTAATGCTGTGACTCGTCTTCGTGTAGCTGCCGATGAATCCATGCGTGTTTCCATAAGCGCGAATGCCACGGTTGGTCGAGACCGTTGCGCCCTCGGAGTTAGTGATACGCGTATCGAATTCGAGCCCGGCTTTTTCGCAAGCGATTGCCATGTCGATCGCGTCGCCGGCTTCAATCGGCCAGGCGTGATCGAGATCGAGCTCCACGACATCGCCACACATCAGGTCCGCGTCGGCCAATCCGGCATACTTGTCCTGCGCGGTGCATTCGGCAAACGTGCACGCCTTGCCCACGGCTTCCTGCAACGACTCGGGCTTGACATCGGACGTACTCGCGCTGCCTTTGCGCGAGTCCCTGTAAACCGTAATCCAAAGGCCACGATCGTTCGTGTACTCGAGATTTTCGACGTCGCCGAGGCGGGCCGTCGCGGCAAGGCCGGTATCGATACTGGTCACCACCTCGGCCTGATCGACGCCACGCTCTGTCGCAGCCTCGAGCGCTGCGCGCACGAGGATTTCAAGTTCGTCTCGTCCCATGCGGTAAGCTTATCCGGTGACTGAATCAAAGCCCAGCAAAAGCGCGAGGAAACGCCGGCAACTCGATCTGCAGGCCTTAGGCGAACAACTCATCGACCTCAGCGACGCCGAACTCGCGACGATGCGGCTCGATGATCGACTCGGCGACGCGATACGCAATGCGCGAACGATGAAGTCGCGCGGGGCGCTCAGGCGACAGAAGCAACTGATCGGCAAATTGATGCGCGACCTGGATCCTGAGCCGATTCGCTGCAGTCTTGCGGCACTGCGTGCCGACGAGTTGCGCGGCAAGCGCGTATTCGCCACTGCGGAAAAATGGCGGGACCGTATCGTTCGCGATCGTGCCGCGGGACTTGCCGCCTTCGAGGCCGAAACCGGAGAATCCGATCCCGATCTGTGCAGATTTGTTGTCGATCTCGACATGGCGATCAGCGACAGAGACGAGACAAGCGCGCGCCGCAAGATTTTCCGCCGTGTGCATGAGATTCTGGTTAAAATTCCGTGATGACGATCAGAGTCGGCATCATTATGGGATCCCGGTCCGATTGGGAGACCATGCAGCACGCGAGCGAGATGCTCGATGCGCTCGGCGTGCACCATGAAGTCAAAGTCGTCTCGGCGCATCGCACTCCCGATTTGTTGTTCGAATATGCCGAATCGGCGATCGAGCGTGGCCTCAAGGTCATCATTGCCGGAGCCGGGGGTGCGGCACACCTGCCGGGCATGGCTGCCGCCAAGACGCGTATCCCGGTCCTCGGTGTGCCTGTGCAGTCGAAGGCGCTCAACGGGATGGATTCCCTGTTGTCGATCGCCCAGATGCCGGCGGGCGTTCCGGTCGGCACGATGGCGATCGGCAAGGCCGGTGCCGCGAATGCCGCGCTGTTGGCTGCGGCAATCATCGCCAATGACGACGAGGCCGTGGCGAGCGCGCTCGACAAATACCGCCAGAACCAGACAGACAGGGTCCTCGCCAACCCCGACCCCGAAAACTAGCAAAGCAAATGCGCATTGGCATCATAGGTGCCGGGCAGCTCGGCCAGATGCTCGGTTTCGCAGCCCGCGAATTAGGCCACGAGTGCTTTTACCTCGATCCGTCCGAAGCACCGCCCGCCGCGCGCGTGGGCCCGGTCGTCCAGGCCGCGTTTGACGATCGCGTAGCCTTGTCGATTCTCGCGGAGAAATGTGACGTACTCACGTACGAATTCGAGAACGTGCCGGTGGAGGCACTCGACGACATCGGCGACACGATCCCGATCTCGCCACCCCTCGACGCCTTGCGGCTCGCACAGGACCGGCTGACCGAAAAACAATTGTTCGAGCGTCTCGATATTCCGTTGCCCGGATACCATGTCGTCGATTCGGAGGGCGACCTGAGGGCCGCCGCCGATTCGATCGGGTTGCCGCTGGTCGTGAAAACGCGCCGCATGGGCTACGACGGCAAGGGCCAGTTTGTCATTCGGACCGAGGATCAGATTGCGACGGCCTGGCGGGATCTCGGCGGCCAGCCGCTAATTGCCGAGCAATGGGTGGAATTCGATTACGAGGTATCGGCGATCGGCGTGCGCGGACGCGATGGTGAGGTCGCCACCTATTGCCTGACTCACAACGAGCACGCAGAGGGCATTTTGCGGACCTCTCGAGCGCCTGTTGATGAGCCTGAGCTGACCGCGAAGGGGACTCGGTACCTCGCACGAATGCTTGAGGATCTCGACTACGTAGGCGTGCTTGCTCTCGAGCTGTTCGTCGTCGGCGAGAACCTGTTGGCGAACGAGTTCGCGCCGCGCGTCCACAATTCCGGCCATTGGACGATCGAGGGCGCACAGACCAGCCAGTTCGCCAACCACATCCTGGCCGTAACTGGCGGAGACCTGGGCGCGACGGCCAATATTGGTCACGCCGGCATGATCAACCTGATTGGCGAGATCCCGGATGCGGTCAGGCGGCTTGACGAGGGTGTACTGCACGATTACGGAAAGTCGGCCCGGCCCGGTCGCAAGCTCGGCCACATTACGTTCGTCGCCGAATCGGCTGCCGATCGCGACGCCCGGATCGCCGCCATCCGGCGCAGTGTGAGCTGATTCACCAGCGCACCTGGAACTGCGACATAGCCGCCGCTGCGAAAAACCGGGTAAACTCGGTCGAAAGAACCTGATATGTCCTACCTCGAGCACTTCAACCTGCAGGAGCAGCCATTCCAGCTGACCCCGGACCCGGATTTCCTGTACTGGAGTAAACAGCACGCCCGGGCCAAGGCCTATATGGAGTCGACGATCTGGCTCGCCGACGGGTTTGTCGTCATTACGGGCGAAATTGGGTCGGGTAAGACCACGCTGTTGCAGTCGTTCCTCGACGAACTCGATGAGAGCGTGGTTTACGCGGTCGTTTCCCAGACGCAGCTCACACCGACGCAGTTCCTGCAAGCCGTCCTGACCGAATTCGGCTTCAAGCCGTTCAACAAGCCCAAGGTCGAACTGCTCGACATGCTGAACATGTTTCTGATCGAGCAGTACTCCAATGGCAAGAAGGTGGTCCTGATTGTCGACGAGGCCCAGAACCTGTCGCCCAAAGTGCTCGAAGAAATCCGCTTGCTGTCAGGCATCGAAACGCACAAGGAAAAAGTGCTGCGTATCATCCTGGCCGGCCAGCCCGAGCTCAAGGAAACCCTCGACTCGCCAGGCATGAAACAGCTCGTGCAACGCGTACGATTGCGTTTCCACATTGGTCCCCTCGACAGCCGTGATATGCGCGAATACATCATCCACCGGCTGGCGGTTGCCGGGCGGAATGCGAACGACCTGTTCGAGGAGGACACTTTCGACATCATCTACCGCTATACGGGTGGAGTGCCGCGCCTGATCAACACATTATGCGACACGGCCCTGCTTTGCACGTTTGCGGACGGCAAACTGACCGTTGGTGCCGACGACATCATGGCTACCGTGGCCGAACTCAACTGGAAAGAACACGAGGGCAACACGGGCCGTTACAACCAGCTCAAGCAGGTGTCCGGGCGCATGATCGAGCGCTATGACGTCGCTCAGATCGAGGTGCGAACCGACGGAGAACTGGTTTCGATGCAATCTTTCCCGGCCGGTCGAATTATCATTGGCCGGTCCCCCGACAACGAGGTTTACATCAAGGGCAAGTTTGTCAGCCGGCATCACGCGCAGATCGTAGTCGACGATGAGGGTTGTTTCATCGAGGACCTGAACAGTACGAACGGCGTATTCATCGGCGAACGCCAGATCAAGAAACACCGCCTGCAGGACGGCGACGTCATTTCCCTCGGCACGCACGAACTCGTGTACACCGACCTGCGCCCGCGCGAGTCCGCGAACGAGGAGAATATCGCCAACGACGTGGATGACGACGAACCGTCGGTCGTCGGAGAGTAATTGAAGGGCTAGCGATCCGGGCGTTGGCCGACGCGCCGGTCGGTCACACGATAATCACGGCGTTTGAGCAGCACGACCAGTCCCGCGACCAGGCAAACCACTCCGGTAATGAAACAGACCGTCGGCCAGGCGCCATGATTGAGGTACATCGAGGCGGCGAGCGACAGCGCCCCTGCCAGCATGTACAGATACGGCAGGCTCTCGTAGATTGGACGCGAAACCCACATGGGTTTCATTGTCCATAGCGACCCCGGCGGAGTCCAGTGGTTGGAGGCTAGCGTTTGGGGCGTCTGAACCCGAACAGGCCCAGCAATCGGGACAGGATCGAATTCGACAGCCCGTCCACAGCAAGATCGGGTTCAACGTCGACGTTGTCGGCGCGCAGTCCCTGCACGTATTCCCGGGTGTTGGCGTCGAGATCGTTCTCAGTAATTGTGTTGTCGAATGCCATGTTCCTGTTCCTTCGGGTGACAGGCGCACCATACTCTGATCATATGTCGAATTCGGTGAACGGCCTCACAATGTCCTGGCTGAAATACCGGGCCGAAGAATTATGTAATGTCAGCCGGTCCCGCCGACCGTCAGCTCGTCGATTTTGAGGGTGGGCTGGCCCACCCCGACCGGAACCGATTGCCCTTCCTTGCCACAGGTACCAACCCCGGTATCGAGCTGGAGATCATTGCCAAGCATCGAGATCCTGGTCAGCACCTCGGGTCCATCGCCGATCAACATCGCGCCCTTGACGGGTTCGGTGACCTTGCCGTTTTCGATCAGGTAGGCCTCGCTGGCCGAAAACACAAATTTGCCCGACGTGATATCCACCTGACCGCCGCCGAAATTCGGCGCGTACAGACCATTTTCGACGGATGCGATGATTTCCTCAGGTTCGTGCGGTCCGGCCAGCATGTAGGTATTCGTCATGCGCGGCATCGGCATGTGCGCGAATGACTCTCTGCGGCCGTTGCCTGTCGGTTGCACGCCCATCAGCCGCGCATTGAGCTTGTCCTGCATATAGCCCTTCAGGATCCCATCCTCGACAAGCACGTTGTATTGCCCGGGTGTCCCCTCGTCATCCACGGCGAGCGAACCCCGACGATTCGGCAGGGTCCCGTCGTCCACGATCGTGCACAGGCTCGATGCAACCTTTTCACCCACTCGCCCCGAGAAGGCCGACGTTCCCTTGCGGTTGAAATCACCCTCGAGGCCGTGCCCTACGGCCTCGTGAAGCAGTATCCCGGGCCAGCCGCAACCCAGCACCACAGGCATCATTCCGGCCGGCGCCGCGCTGGCCGCGAGCTGCACCGATGCCTGCCGCACGGCCTCCTGCGCGTATTCCATGGGCAGGTCGCCTGCCAGGAAGTACGTCAGGTCCTGCCGGGCCCCACCGCCTGCATAGCCCTGCTCGCGCCGCCCGCCTTCCTCGAGGATGACGCTCACGTTGAGTCGGACGAGGGGGCGTACGTCCGCGGCGAGCGTGCCATCTGAGGCCGCGACAAGAATGAGATCCTGGTTGCTCGACAGGCTGATGATGACTTGCTCGATGCGACTATCGAGCTCGCGGGTCTTTGCTTCGATCTCGGCCAGCAGCTCGGTCTTCTGCCGGTCAGTAATACTGGTGGTCGGGTCCAGCGCCGGGTACAGCAGGCGCGAATCCGTCCTGTGCCAGGCCTGCAATGCCCCGGCCTCGCCCTGCCTGGCTATCGCACGAGCCGCTCCAGCGGCATGCTGAAGTGCCGGCAGGAGGAGCTCGTCCGAATAGGCAAGACCGGTCTTTTCGCCGCTGACCGCGCGAACGCCCACACCCTGGTCGAGGCTGAAACTGCCCTCGCGAATGATGCGATCCTCGACAGTCCAGCTTTCCTGCCGACTGACCTGGAAATAGAGGTCGGCATAGTCCACGCCGCCCTGCATCATCGACCCGAGCGTGGTGTTGAGGTGTCCTTCATCGAGCCCGGCGGGCTCGAGCATGCGCGACATCACGCTGTTAATGGGGTTGTCAGTCATTCAAACGCCGATTGGACAATGCCGGGAACTCGTTGCGCAGCCGCCCCGGAAGCTCGGGGTCGATATCGGCAGCGACGACAGTGTCTCCTTCTTCTCCGGTCGCCAGGACCCTGCCCCACGGATCGATGATCGACGAGTGCCCGTAGGTTGACCTGTTGTCCGGATGCTCGCCATATTGCCCGGGTGCGATCACATACGCCAGATTTTCGATCGCCCGGGCGCGCAACAGCGTCATCCAGTGCGCCTCCCCGGTCACCCGCGTGAACGCGGCAGGCACGGTGAAGACCGTTGCCCCATCATCGACCAACCGCCGATAAAGCTCCGGAAAACGGACGTCGTAGCAAATGGTCAGGCCGATTCGGCCGGCCGGCGTGTCGACCGTGGCCGGTTCATCGCCCGGATACATCGACCACGATTCCTGGTAGGACTCTTCGCTGTCCGGTAAGCGGACGTCAAACAGGTGAATCTTGCGATAAACCGCACGCTGCACGCCGTCGGCGTCGAACACCGGGCACCCGCCGTACACGCGTTCGGCCTCCGGGGACCTCAACGGCATGCTGCCCGCCACGATCCACAGCCCGTGGCGCCTCGCCGCGTCGGCCAGGAACGACTGTATCGGTCCATCCCCCGCGTCTTCGGCGTGTTTCGCCTTGTCACGGCTCTTCACGGGCATCAGCGCGAAATTTTCCGGCAGGACCGCGAGCTCGCAGCCGTCGGCTGCAGCCTCGCCCAGCAAGCGGTCCGCCAGCTGCAGATTCTTCGGCACGTCTGCCTGGCTGCCCATTTGTACCGCCGCGACCCGTATCATGATCTCAGGAATCCTCTTCGTCGATGCAACCCGTCATCGCACCTCTCAGGGCAAAGCCCTCGGGCGTCGTATTCTCGATGACGGGTTCGTCGAACGTGCCGCCGATGCTGTAGTAAATCTGGGTGGCTTCCTGCAGCGGCTTTTTGAATATCTGCGAGAATATCAGCAACGCCGCCGCAACCTGTGGCCCGGCCACGAGGGCGCCCGCGATCGGCAATGCATTACCCAAACTCGCATTGATGACCGCCGTCTGCTCGTACTCGCGATTGACCAGGCCTGCTCTTCCCACAATACCGATATCTGCAGCCGGGCTTTCCAGACTCAGGTCGCAGGTATAGGTATTACCGTCGACCAGCGCGAACGTGCCCTGGATCTTGTCGAATGCAAACCCCTTGCCGAGAACATCACGAAAGTCGAGCGCCAGCCTGCGCGGCAGAGCGGCGATACTGAGCAGGCCGAACACGCGGCCGGCGCCAGGATCGACTTCCTCGAGCTGGCCGTCACCGATACGTACTCTTACATCACCGTCGAGCGTTTCGAGCATCTTGTCGCTTGGGCCGCCCGACCAGCTCAGGTTCAGCAACATCGACAGATCATCGCTCTCGATGCCGGGTTCATAGCCGAGCCGCTTCATCGTCTTCTTGACGTCGGTACTCGTCAGCGATGCAGTAACCGAGCTGCGTGAGCCGCTGGGATCGGATTCGTCGAGGACCCATGAAGCGTTACCGATAATTTCGAAGGTCGGATCCGTCGCAATAATTGTCTCAGCCTCCAGGCCATCCGCGGTGCGCAGGAAATTCGCTTCGATCGCACCGAAGTGGCGCAGTCCGAAGGCCGTCTCCTGGGACATGATCGAGATGGGCGGCAGGTCACGCGGGTCGATCCGGGCGGGCTCCGCGTCCGGCTCGGTGTCATCGCCCGGCAGAATCAGCCGCTCTGCTTCGACGACGATGGGGCGCCCGGAATTGAAATCGTATGGAATGACAGTCGAGGCCACGATATCGTCGCCTGCAACCTCAACATGCCAGTCGCGCGCGCTGCGCTCCATCTGGATACGATGGTTAATGAGGTGTTGTCCGAGCAGGTGCAAATTTTCGACCGTCAGGTCCACCGAGCGAACCCGGTCGACCATTCCCGTCTTTGTTTCCGACGCCTTGGCCATTTCGAACCAGCGGCGTATGTGCACATAGTCGGTATTGCCTCTAAGGTGCAGCCCGCGGGTCTCGGGAATGGCTTCGGCCGTGGCGTCATCGCCAAAGGTTGCAACACCGCGATCGATATCCCAGATACCATCCTGCCTGGTGATCGCCACCTGCCAGGAAAACACGTCGCCAGCCATGCCGGTTGTGTCGATGCGCTCGGCGTCCCTGGGTAAAAAGATCGACGCACCGACGTCGACGGCCTGGCCAGCCTGTTTACCGAGAGGCCTTGGCAGGTCGATCTGGAACCCTTCGAGGTCGCTCGCCAGCTGGATCGTAAACGGCGAGGGATTCTCGAGCTTTGCGTTCGGGAACAACAAGCGGGCCGAGAAGTCCGTCTCACCGGTGACGCGGTTCGACAAAGGCAGGCCGAGTTCATCAGCCAGCGCTGTTGCCGTGGCCCGGCCGGCCGCGTCTGCGATCACCCGATATTGCGACATCGTCGCAGGAGCTTGCGATATTTCGACTCTGATCGGGTGGCCCAGAAATGCACCGGTTAGCGCTTCACTGGCAATATTCTCGCGCTCGATAACGACCGTACCGGTCAGGTCGGTCACGGGCGCGTTGAACCCTTCCATCGCCACACTACCGCTGTCAGTCTGCAACCTTGCGGTGAAAGTGAAGTTCTTCCCATCGCGTATCGGAACAGTAAGATCCAGTGCGACATGGCCGTCTCCACTGACGGTCAGTTTTTCGAGCTGGCCCCCGAGCATTTCATTGATCGGGCTTTGTACCGAGAGTTGCCGCAAAGATTCGAGGGTGCCATCCGCGCCGGCGCTGATAGTAAAAAATGGATTGCGAAAATCGGCGATCTCGATCCTGGCATTACGGGCAACATTGCCAACAGTGACGGCGTGGTTGCGATTTGATCGCAGGCTCATGTTCTCGATGATCAGCTCCGCCTCGACAACATCGACAGTGGGCCACCCGGGCTGATAATCGATCACGGCATCGCGAATGTCGCTCTCGATCAGAAACTGTCCTTCACCGTTATCGAACGGCCAGGCATCCATCGGTCCGTACAGCCGCAGCGTGCCGCGCGGAACACGTCCCGCCAGAATTCCCGTCTGGAACCACTCACTCATCCGCGGGCGCTTCTCCATGTAAGGGACATAACTCGCGCCCAGCGCGGCATCACTGACGCTGAAGACGCTCTCGAGATCGACGAAAGGCCGTGTCTGGCCGTCGACGAGCGAGACTTCGACGCCGGTTTCGCTGTCAAGGAATTCGTTACGCAGCACGATACTGTCTGAAAGAATGGTCGTGCGGTCCTTGCTGTGTCGCCAGATAACCGTGCCCGCGGTCGTATCGAATGCCAGTGGCCGGGCAAGAAATAATGGTGACGTGACGACGAGGCTGTCGGAATCGATCTCGAGGCGACCGCTCGACCGGTCTGCCCGGACACGACCCGAGAACCCACGAACGCCGGGCCATGTACCCGACGCTGCGACGCCCACATTCTCGAATACTCCGGACACCGTGAACTGCGGTGATTCCGAATCGAGTTCGCTCAAAGTGACTTCCAGGTCACGAACAACTCCGCTCGGATCCAGGTCGCTGAGCATCTTGCGCTGCTCGTCTTTGAGCCACGGCAGCGCGACCGCGGCATCGGCGAAATTCAGGTAAGAGGCCTCGATATCGAGCATCACAATCTCGCCTTCGTCATTCGTGCCCGTCTCGAAGCGCAGGGCCGATAAAGGCCATTCGCCGGCCGGCGTATTCGCCTGGAACTCGTTCGCCGCGACCAGCCAGCCGTTGTCGTCACCGAGAAACTCCAGGCGCCCGCTTACTGCGAGATCGGACAGCGTTGCGATCGAAATATTGCGGATGTCGAGGTCGGCCGTCGCGCTCTGGACCCGCCGTTCGCGGATCCGCAGCGAGACCTCGAGATCGCCCCGCCCGGAATCGAACCTCGCCTGCTCGAACGGCTGCATTGCAGAGACGTTTCTGAGCCTGACGTCGTCGGCGTCCACGTGGACATCCCAGATTCGTTCTTCAGCAGGGCCTTCGAGCAATTGTGTCGCCGAAACCGTGAGACCCTCGCCCAGGTTTTCGGGGAGCTCGATATCAGCATCGATTGCCATGCGGACGTCATCCCTGCTGATCGTCAGCACCGGAATCTCAAACGTATTGGGTCGCTCGTCGCCGGGTTGCAGGAAGTTGACCTCGATATCCTGCAAGCGAACCTGGATTGGTCCGAGTCGGCCCGCCACGTCGCCCTCATCGGCTGGTGTGCTGCGAGCCGGCAGGAGTTGATCGATCGGGCTACCCTGTACTGCCCAGGTGCCGTCCGCCAATTGTCGAACCTCGAGGCTCGTCTCGTGGACGACGACTCGATCGACCACGGCCATTCGGTCGAAAAGCAGGTTGCTCAGGGCGATGCCGAAACTGACCCGGTCCGCCGCAACAATGCGCGCCATCGTGTCGGGCGAAATCAGTTCAGCATCGAAAAACTCGACCTCGGGACCGCTCAAACCCCAACGCGCATCCATGCCGGAAAACTCGACTTGCAGACCGATAGCGGTGCTCGCCCACTCCTTGATCTCTTCCTGGTATTCCGGGAGTCGCGGCAGAAACAGTCGAAACAGCCCGACGGCAATAGCGAGCAGCACAATGACGCCGCCTGCCACGTAGGCGAAAAACTTGATGACGCGTTTAAAGAAACTGTTCACGATTACATCAGCACGACGTCGAACTGGTCCTGGACATAAAGGGCCTCTGGCTGCAGCCGGATGGACTTGCCCGTTTGTTCTTCGAGCGTCGCAAGACTCGGCGCCTGTTCATCCAGCAACAACTCGATAACCTCCTGGTGCGCCAGCACCATCGCCTCACCGAATTCGAACTGGCGAGACTGGCGAATAATTTCCCGAAATATTTCAAAGCACACTGTTTCCGCACTCAGCACGAATCCACGGCCCTCGCAGCTTGGACAATCCTCGCAGAGGATATGCTGCAAACTTTCGCGGGTTCGTTTGCGGGTCATTTCGACGAGCCCAAGCGGCGATACGGAACTGATCTGATGCCTGGCGTGGTCGGCCGCGAGAGACTGCTCGAGCAGTTGCAGCACGTTGTCGCGATGTTCGGGCTCTTCCATGTCGATGAAGTCAATGATGATGATGCCGCCCAGGTTACGCAGCCGTAGCTGGCGCGCAATCGTCACCGCCGCCTCGAGATTGGTACGGTAGATTGTCTCCTCGAGGTTGCGGTGGCCAACATAGGCGCCCGTGTTGACGTCAATCGTCGTCATTGCCTCAGTCTGATCAAAAATCAGGTAACCGCCTGATTTCAAGGGAATGTTACGGTCCAATGCCTTGCGTATATCATCTTCGATACCGTGCAGATCGAAAATCGGTCGGCGCCGCTGGTACAGCTCGAGCATCGGCGTCATTGATGGCAGGAATGTCTCGGCAAAGTCGCGCATGGCCTCAAAATCATCGGGTGAGTCGATCAGGATTTTTTCGACATCGCTCGTAACCAGGTCTCGCAGGACCCTGAGCGGCAGCGAAAGATCCTCGTGTATCAGGCTTTTTACCGGACTCTGGCTGCACCGTTCCTGAACGAGATTCCATAGCTTGTCGAGAAATTTGAGGTCCTCGCGCAGTTCATCGATTTCCGCACTTTCGGCGACCGTGCGCACGATGGCACCGCATTCGAGTCCCGACTCCTGCAGCAGCCCGGCAACCAGCTCGCGCAGGCGTTCCCGTTCTTCCTCGTCTTCGATACGTGCCGAAACACCGACGCTATCGCCCTGTGGTAGCAGCACGAGGTGGCGCGATGGCAGTGTGATGAACGTTGTCAGCCGGGCACCCTTATTGCCGATCGGGTCTTTGACGACCTGTACCAGCACGTCATCGCCCTCCTTGACGAGTTCCCTTATGCTCGGCAAATCATCCTCGCCATTGTCACCGTTCTGCGGACGCACGATGTCTGACACGTGCAGGAACGCGGTTCGTTGCAGGCCGATTTCGACAAACGCCGCCTGCATGCCGGGAAGCACCCTGGAGACCCTGCCTTTGTAGATATTGCTGATTACGCCGCGGCGGGCCGACCGCTCGACATACACCTCTTGCACCACGCCGTTTTCGAGCAGCGCTGCCCGAACCTCGTTCGGCGTCACATTGACCAGTATTTCTTCTTTTAGGGACTCGTCCGTCATGGCCGATTCACAATACTCTGATTCCAGCCTGTTGCAGTAACTTCACCGTCTCGAAAACGGGCAGCCCAACCACGCCCGAATAGCTGCCATTGATCTCCTCAACGAATACGCCGCCCTTGCCCTGGATGGCGTATGCCCCGGCTTTGTCGCCCGGCTCACCACTTTGCCAGTATGCGCGCGCCTCGTCAGGATCGATTTCGCGAAAACGTACTTCGGTAGCTGACAGCACCGACCGCATTTCCCGGCCATCCCAAACCGCGACACCGGTCAATACCTCGTGGGTACACGCCGACAGTTGTGCGAGCATGTCCAGTGCATCGGCTTCGTCCCGGGGTTTTCCGAATACGTCATTGCCCAGCACCACGGCAGTGTCCGCAGCGAGCACGACCCCGCCAGTCTCCGGGGCACCGGCCAGCGCCTTGTCGCGCGCCAGGCGCAACACCATGTCGCCAGGCGGCTCGTCACCGAGGCGGCGCTCGTCAACATCGGCGCCGCCCGCGCTGAAATTGAGGCCGAGCGCCGTCAGGATTTCCTGGCGGCGTGGCGACGCTGAGGCGAGGTGTAGCGGCTTATTCTCGATGATAGGGATGACCAACCTGAAGCGACCATGCACGATACATTTGTTCCGCAAATAATACCCGTGCCAGACCGTGGGGTAGCGTCAGATTGGACAGTGACCAGGAAAAATCGGCACGGTTGCGGACCCCGGCCGAGACACCATCGGGCCCCCCGATGACAAAACACAGATCCCGGCGATCGGACTGCCAAGCGCCGAGGCGATTCGCGAGCTCTGAACTCGATAGCTGTTTGCCGCGTTCATCGAGCAGCACGACCTGTTCATCGGCATTGATCCTGGCGAGAATCTGCTCGCCTTCGGCCTCCATGGCGGCGTCGGATTTGTCGTTCTTGCCGCGCCGGGCAGTCCCGAGCGCATCAAGACGAAATTTCCACTCGCGAGGGAGTCGAGCAGAGTAGGTACGAAAAGCGTCGTCGACCCAGCCTGGCTGACGATCGCCAACCGCAATCAATCGGATGTGCATGACCTATGCGTCAGTGACGGCGAGATCAGCACTCGGTCCGAGAGACCAGAGCTTCTCCAGGTTATAGAACTCACGCACTTTCGGCAGCATGACGTGTACCAGCGCATCCTGCAGATCGAGCAGCACCCATTCGCCGCCTTCTTCGCCTTCGACGCCAATAGGCTTGTGCCCGGCCTGCTTGGCTTTTTCGGCAACGTTGTCGACCAGCGCCTGAACATGCCGGTTCGATGTGCCGCTCGCAACGATCATGTAATCAGTCACGGTCGTCATATCTCGCACATCGAGTGTCGTTACGTCCTGCGCCTTGATGTCATCGAGCGCATCGACGACCAGCGTGCACAATTGCTCGCTATTCATGCGTAGTTCTCTCCACTTATCAAATTGCTTTCTCCTTTCAGGTAACAGCCACTTTCCACAATAATGTCACGGACCGAATCCGGCATCAGAAACCTCGGGTCACGGCCCGCTGCAATCTGCGTACGGATCTCCGTTGATGCAATCTCGAGCTGGGTCACAGCATGGTTGTAGACACGCCCGCAGGGTTCGGTACGCAGCTTTTCGATGTCGTCGGTGCCGTTTTGGGCCAGCAACTTGCCCAGCTCGCCCGTATCCGGAAGTTTCCAGCCGGGTCGGTGAGCGATAATTATGTGGGCAAAATCCAGGATTTCATCCCATCGATGCCAGCTTGTCAGTCCGCGATACGCATCCATACCGACGATCAGACACAGGGAAGAGTCTCCGTGTTCCTGGCGATACAGCGAAAGCGTATCAATGGTATATGAGGGCCCGTCGCGCCTGAGCTCCAGATCGTCCACAACGAATCCAGCCTGCCCGGACACGGCGGCCTCGACCATCCGGTAGCGCAGCTCGGCTGACGCAAACGTATGGCCACGGTGCGGCGGGTCACCGCTCGGCACAAAACGGACTTCGGACAAGCTCAGCGCCTGCAGCAGTTCAAAGGCCGATCGCAGATGTCCATAGTGAATTGGGTCAAAGGTACCGCCGAAGATTCCGATCGGGCTCATCGGGTCGAAATACCCATGACGATATCCGTAGAAAGCTGCCAGGGGTCCGCCTGCAGCTGTCCCTTGGCGGCCAGGTCCGCCTGGCCTGCGGCTTTCAGCAGGCGATGAAAATCACCAGGCCTGTGACGTCCTATGCAACTGCGCACGAGTGGCTGGCGCGTGTTCCAGACCCTGTGCTGCCGCATACCGCGAGCGAGATCGCCGCCTTGCGAAACGGTATCGGTCAGCAACGCAAGCGTGCGCAGCTCCCGCGCCAGGGCCCATACGATAATGACCGGCTCTACCCCTTCTGAGCGCAAGCCCGACAAGATCCTGAGCGCGCGCTTTGCATCGCCGCCCAGTGCAGCATCGACGAGTTTGAACACATCGTAGCGTGAACTATTGGCAACCGCGTTACTCACATCGTCGGCCGTCACTTCACCCTCGCCGTGAATCAAGCGCAATTTTTCGATTTCCTGACCCGCGGCAAGCAGATTGCCCTCGACACGATCCACGATCATCGCGACCGCTTCACGATCGGGATGCAGGCCCGCCTGGCGCATGCGCTCGGCGATCCAGCCAGGTAACTCGCGCAGGCCGATCGGCCACACCTGGATCATCACGCCGGCTGACTCCAGTGCTTTGACCCACTTGGCGGACTGCGCTCGCTGATCAAGCTTGGGTGCCACAACGATCAACAGGAGGTCTTCACCGGTCTTGTCGACAAAATCTGCGATGGCCTGGCTGCCGGCTCGACCAGGCTTGCCGGTCGGCAACCGCAATTCCACGATGCGCTTCTCGGCAAATAACGACAGATTGGCGCCCGAATCCTGAAGCTGCGCCCAGTCGAATCCCGTTGTGGCAACGAGCAGGTCGCGCAAAGTGAATTCGCTGTCCCGGGCTGCGGCCCTGATGGCATCGAGCGCCTCCTCGACGAGCAGGTGTTCGTCTCCCGTGACGAGATAACAGGAAGCTAGGTTTTTCTGCAGGTGAGAAGAAAGCTGGTTTGCTTTGATCTTCAACCAAGCTGCTCCATATTGATCGATTCGCCTTCGAGCAGCACCGGGATCCCATTGGCCACGGGATAGAGCACCTTGCCATCATCAGTGATCAGGGCTTCGGCGAGCGCTTCGTCGAGGGTGCGGCCGTCGCGATTGCTCAGTATGCCGGCGCCAATCGCCGCATTGACGTCCTTGAGTGTCTGGCTGGCCGCCAGATTCAGTGCCTTGTGCGTCACAGGGCAGCGAAGAATGGCCAGAAGTCGTTTATCCATATTCCTCCCGTTCCCTGATAGGATAACGGCATCTCCCGATGGATCAAAGCATGTCGAAGTCGACCAGGTGGCTCGATGGCACAGCGGTTGGCCTGTCTGCACTGTGCCTGATTCATTGCCTCGCGTTGCCGTTCGTCGTCGCGGGGCTGCCGTTCCTTGCTCAGTTTGCCGAGGGACACCTGCACGCGCAGATGCTCGTGATCGTACTGCCGCTCAGCATAGTGGCGCTCGGTCTCGGTTTTCGTCACCACCGCAATTCACGCATCGTGATCACCGGATTTGTCGGGATGGCGTTCCTCACGATTGGCGCAACAATCGCACATGACAATTGGGGCCTGACCGCGGACCGCATTTTCACTATTGTCGGCGCCCTGGTTCTTGCCACCGCTCATTTCTACAACAGCGTTCAGACTCGCGACCGAAGGAAAGTTGCGAGTTCCTGATCGCCGCAGTCCTCTGCAGCTTCGATAGCGGACTCCATATCATCGGACAACGGCACGAAGCGCTCGTTCTCCAGCCGGCAGCGCATCATAACCTTCACCGCCGACACCCGGTCACCGTCCTTCAGCAGTTGGCTCAGGTAGGACTGCCCGAACAGTAATGCCGGATCCTTGTTCTCCCAGCGCAGCATTTGCTGAAAAAACCACTCCCAGCCCGAGCGCGGATCCGGGTCCTGCCGCAACCAGCCTTCGATGTGCTTGAACCCTCCGGCACGATTGCCCCTGCTGATGAAGCCGTAAGCGTGACCCAGAACGTTGCGGCGCTGTTTATCCAATTCGATCTGCACCTCGGCCTCATCCGGCAATATCGGATCGGGTATGCCGGCTTCGAGCATCAGATTTTCCTTGCGAATGACGCCGCCGATCAGCGCGAACGTTGCAAACAGGAGATAAAGGGCGACGAAATTCCGTACTGCCGCGACCACGTCCTCGCGGAGCAGCCACGCGATGATCATGATCGCCAGGACGATGAAGGTCGGGGTAATCCAGTACGCACCGCCGCATCGCCCGATCACGGCGGCGACATCCCTGGGATTCAGGCTCTGAATCGGCGAGCGCGTAACGACAAGAACCGCCAGCGATGCCGGCATCACGGCGATTGCGACAATTGCGAGGACGGCTGCCCATTGAATTCCGTAGCGCGTGTTAACCGCATACAGACCGAAGGCGAGCAGCACCGCAATCAGCGCTGGAAAAATACTCCACGCATTGCCAAACCAGTACAGGTGATCAACTTCGAGTGTCGGGGTTTCGAGCCCCCTCGCCCGCCATGACAGCAATACCATCAGATACCGGAAAAGCGCCGGCAGGATAAGGAACAAAAGGAACAGGCCCAGAATTCCACCGTAGATTGCGAATGACAGCATCACCCACAGGAATACCATCGTCATCAAAACTGCCGCATGCATCAGCGGATAGGTGATCTCCCTGATGATCTCAGTCAACGTCACGGGATTCGCTGTTTTTGCCGGGAACCGGGTCATACCCGTGCCCACCCCACGGGTGGCACCGGCCGATGCGCCTGGCCGCAAGCCAGGCACCACGGAAGGCACCATGCTCACGAAGTGCTTGCAGGGCGTACTCCGAGCAGGTTGGTTCGTACCGGCAGTTTGCGCCCAGCCAGGGCGATATCGCGATGCGGTAAATCCAGACGAGTGCGAGCAGCGGCCATGCCAGCAACTTGCCGATAGCATCGAGCACTACGCGGCCTCCAGCGCCTCGGCTGCGAAGTTCCTGATCGCCTTGAGCATCGACGACAGACCGTTGCTGCGCGTCGGACTCAGGTGTTGTTGCAACTCGAGTTCATCCACGAAGTCCGGTGGCGTATCCAGTATGTCCTGAGGTTCGCGGCCACTGTATATGCGCAACAAGAGTGCGATCAGGCCCGATACGATGGCAGCATCCGAAATCGCGCGAAACTCGAGCCGCCCCTCTTTTTTCGTTGCGACAAACCAGACCTGTGACTGACAGCCGCGTATCTTGTTCGCATCGATACGCTCGCTTTCGGGGAACTCGGGCAACCTGCGTCCCATATCGATCAGGTACTGGTACCGATCCATCCAGTTGTCGAAGAACTGGAATTCCTCGACAAGTTCCTGCTGGGCTTCCCGGACTTCGTTAGCCATCGCGCCGCCAGGTCGTACCACCCGGTCCGTCCTCGATCCTGATTCCGGCCGCGGCAAGCTGGTCGCGGACGGCGTCAGCCGTTGCAAAGTCTTTTTCCTTGCGCGCCGCGTTACGTTTGCCGATCAATGCCTCGATGTCATCGGCCGACAAATCGCCTTCGACATGCCCTGCAAACCAGGCCTCGGGATCCGATTGCAAGATGCCCATCANNTTGTTGAGTTCCTTGGCCAGAGCAAAGAACTCGGCCATCGCTTTCGGCGTATTGATGTCGTCCTCGAGCGCTGCAACAAGGGCCGCAGGCGGCTCCGCCGCAGCGCGCATCTCAGCGGCAACGTCGATACCACGCACCGCGCCGTACAACCTGTCGAGCATGCGCTTGGCGGACCTGATCGTCTCCTCGGACCAGTCGAGCGGCTGTCGGTAGTGCGCACCGAGCAATGCCATCCGTATGACCTCTCCCGGAATCTCCTTCACGAGTTCGTGCACGAGGACCACGTTGCCGATCGACTTCGACATTTTCTCCTGATCGACGGACAAAAATCCGTTGTGTACCCAGTACCGCGCAAAATCGGCGCCGCCGTGCGCGCAACGGCTCTGTGCAAGCTCGTTCTCGTGGTGCGGGAAAATCAGGTCCTGGCCACCCGCATGAATGTCGATCGTGTCGCCGAGGTGTTTTGCAGCCATGGCGGAGCACTCGATGTGCCATCCCGGGCGCCCGATGCCCCACGGCGACTCCCAGCCCGGCAGGTCCGGTGTCGACGGCTTCCACAGCACGAAGTCCTGGGGCGCTTTCTTGTANNTCGTCGTAAGTCTCGACATCGAACAAGACATGCCCATCCGCCTCGTACGCGTGGCCGGCATCGACGAGCGACGCGATCATTGCAATCATGTCGTCGATGTGCCGCGTCGCGCGCGGCTCGACATCGGGCGGCAGCACGCCGAGCGCGCTCATGTCCTCGTTGTAGGCCTGCATGTACTTCGCCGTGATTTCATCGATTGGCTTGCCCGTCTCGATCGAGGCAGCATTGATCTTGTCGTCGACGTCAGTGAAGTTACGGGCAAACGTCAGCTCATAGCGGCGTCGCAGGACGCGCGCAAGCAAATCGAAGACGACTGCCGGCCGGGCGTTGCCAATGTGGGCATAGTTGTAGACCGTCGGCCCGCAAAGGTACATGGTCACCTTGTCATCGTGCAGGGGCTCGAACGGAATCTTGCGGCCCTGCCGGGTGTCATGGAGTTGGATCGTCATCGGCCTCAGGTTTCGCCCGCTGAAAAACGTGTAATGATAGCAATATTGCCGCCGGCAGCTATGCCTTGTATTCTGCCGCCCCCGCTGGAGGAAACATCGAGGAAATCCAATGTCTGGCGCCCCGGTCAAATTTCAAGCCCGCAAGTCGGTGGGCCAGGTCGAGGAAGGCAATGACCTGGCGCCGAAGTTCGACGCGCGTGGCCTGATCACCGTAGTGACGACCGACTACTCGTCGGGCGAATTGCTCATGCAGGCCTACATGAACGCCGAGGCGCTGGGGCTCACGATCAAGACCGGCGAAGCCCACTACTGGAGCCGCAGCCGCGAAACACTCTGGCACAAAGGCGCGACCAGCGGTTTCGTACAGAGAGTCCGCGAGCTGCTCGTCGATGACGACCAGGACTGCATCTGGTTGCGTGTCGACGTCGCAGGCGGTGCCAGTTGCCATGTCGGCTACCGGAGTTGCTTCTACCGCAAGGTGCCGGTCGGCGAAGATTTTGATGCGCGCGAATCGGACGGTCACGTCGATCTCGAGTGGACCGACCGGGACAAGGTTTTCGACCCGGAGAAAGTCTACGGCGACGCCCCGAACCCGACCAAGCTGTAGCAGGTCCCGGGCAAAAACAGTTCTCCGCCGAGCCGGCCTCCCTACATTATCCTGCCGAGCGCACGGTTGAAGTCGTCCATCGTCAGCTGTCGAAATGCATAGCGATAACCGAAATACACCGCCAGCGCATAGAACAGGATATCCATGACCTGGAACGTTTCCATCATCAATTCGATGACGATTGCGACGTCCATCTGCGCCAGGACGTCAATGACGGACATCCCGGTGTCGACAGAGATAAAGTACGCAATCGTGAACACGTTGCCTAGCAGGCAGCCGACCAGTGACATTGTCGCTCCGATCACGCCGAAAATCTGATCGATGCCCTTGCCGCCCGCGCGCACCGCGAGGCCGACGAGGAATCCGATACCGACCGCCATCCAGCCGATCTGGTACTCGGTAACGACGGTCACTGCTGCCCAGGCCGCCGCGCCGACCACCGCCGCCAGGAATCCCGCCATTGTGCCAACCAGCTGGTTCTGTTCCTGCCGGAAGAGCTCCATGGCGCGTTGCGCTTCTTCCTCGGTCAGCGCGAACTCGGGCGGTTGCTGCTGTGGCTGCTGTGGCTGCTCTTCCTCACGCCGCGGCTTCTGCGGCGGTTCCTGCTTGGGCAGGCGATCGGGCGTGAGGTCGTCTTTACTCATCTAGAAGCTGATCTGGAAATACAGTTGCTGTGTCCCGGCCGACAAATCGTACTCAGAGCCGATATCACTATTTTGCCAGACATAGGCGTCGATCTGTGCACCAATCGCTATCGATTGGTTAATGTGCCAGCGAACACCGCCGCCTGCCATACCAGCGGTGTCGGATGCACTGTAAAGTCCGGCCACCTTTTGCGAGACATCGGCGAATCCGATATGGCCGAATATCTCCCAGCCGCTCGTGCTGAACGGGACGATGCCTTGCACGTAAATGGCCGTTGCGGACAGGTCGATGGCATCGATTCCATCGGAAAAACTGCCGAGATCCGCGTATCGCGCTTCAACACTGAGGTGCTTGAGGAATTTGTAGCCAATATAGGCGTGAAATGAGGTGTCGGTGTCGTCATAGAAACCAAGCGCGCCATCATCATCGAAAAGCGGCTACCGCGTTGTCATTTTTGGGAGAAAAGTAACAAAAGCGGCTCTGACAAGCCGGAACTGCGTACCAGATCGCGGAGCCGCAAGACAACGAGGCTCGGTACCCTCAGACAGCGCTGCGTCAGCCCCTGGCGCCGATATGCTCCGCGCCAATGTCGGCGATGGACCGGGCGCCCATCTGGCCCATGACCATGCGGAGTTCGGCCCGCAGCATATCCAGGACCTTTTCTACGCCCGCCTGGCCGAAAGCGGCGAGACCCCAGATATAGGCTCTGCCGATACAGACCGCATCGGCGCCCAGCGCCAGCGCCTTGAAGATGTCGGTACCGCGGCGAAAACCGCTGTCGATGAGCACCGGGACGCGGCCGTTCACGGTTGCGACGACTTCGGGAAGATTCTCGAGTGAGCCCCAGCCACTGGCCTCGGCTCGGCCACCATGATTGGACACATAGATTGCGTCGACGCCACGCTCGATGCAGCTCTTCGCATCTTCTGCCGTGACGACGCCCTTGACCACGATCTTCATGCGCGTCGCATCGCGCAATCGATCGATGTAATCCCAGGTCATCGACGACATGTCCCAATCGGCCTCCACGGCGCCGGTCCCGGCATACATGGGCTTGGTTTTCAGCCAGCCGTCAGGCCCCGGGCTGTGGCACACGTCGCAGTCGCGCTCATCGACTCTGATGAACTGATTGAGCAGCACGCGATTACTGCCCGAATTGAGGTCGACCGTCAGGACGACGACCTTTGCTCCGGCATCTTCGGCCCGTTTTAGCATCGTGCTCGCCGTCGACCATTTATTGGTGGGATAAAACTGGAACCAGACCGGCTCGCCACGCGCCTCGATGACGTCTTCGATCGATGTCGATGTGACATTTGAAAGCATCTGCAGATGCCCCTGCGATCGTGCGGCGCGCGCGGTTGCGAGTTCGCCCTCAGCGTGAAAGGCTTTCTGGGAGCCGACGGGCGCCAGCACGATCGGCGACGTCAACGGCTCGTCCAGCAGACGTGTATCGAGACTCACGGCAGCTGTGTCGACCATCCGCATTGCACGCAGGTAGACCCTGTCGAACGCCTTCCTGTTCGCTTTCAGCGTCTCGTTGCCGTCGGTACCGGTCGCGAGGTAACCATAATGCGCGGTTGGCAATACGCTCCTGGCGACGTTGTGGAAATCGAAGACGTCCAGCGCCTCGTCCGGTGACTTGATCAGGTAGTCGGGCAAGGAGATGGTATCCAGCATCTCGTCGGCCAGGAGCCGACCAGCTGTTGTCCAGCCCAGCAACGGGCTTGCGACAAGAAATTTCAGGAATTGCCGCCGTAGTTGCGCATTCGCCATGGAACCCCCCCCTTTCTCACGATCAGAATTTGCCGGTTTTGAGTCGCCGCCGCTGCTCGCGCAATCGTTGCGCAAGAGGCACCGGCTCTTTGTACGCGATCGCCCTCGCCTGGTAAGTGTATTCGATGCTGCCGATCAGCCAGAAAAGATAACCAATCAGTTCTATGAACTCCTCGATCGCGAGTTTTGCGACGCGAACGTAACTATCGCCAAGGATCGATTGCCACAACGGTTCATGGCCAACGAACTGGACGAACCCGAACAGGATAACTGCCCCGGCAAACAGTAGTGCCATTCCCGGCGACGGCCAGATGCGCGCCCAGGCAATCTTGAGTCGGCGGCGGGCGCGATAGGTGTAAACGAT
>JABAOH010002555.1_pt2 | contig 55118 bp, 36 predicted proteins | sample 7062181 | NCBI WGS metagenome assembly JABAOH01 (sample SAMN14538630, study PRJNA623070) | marine sediment metagenome | biome: marine biome [ENVO:00000428]; feature: marine pelagic biome [ENVO:01000023]; material: deep marine sediment [ENVO:00002113]; isolation source: pool of 5 deep marine... | reverse complement strand
CGCGGATCTCTTCGGGCGCTTGCTGTCGACGCCAGCGGTTCCGGATGGCGATCGCCACGGCCTTCTTCGCTCCCTGCTGCCCAACGATATACCGGTCCAGCTCGGCTACGATCTTCCTAGGGGGGAGTTCTTCCAGCCACGGCACTGGTTCGGGACCGCTGTCCAGCGCCTTGAGCCTCTCTTCGATTGGCTTCGGATCGGTCGTCATAACGCCTTCATTACTGCTTGGTCTCCACCGATGCGCTCCCCGGCGGCGCAGTGTCCAACCCACAGCGCAGCGGCAGCGCTGAGCGCCCCAGACCTACCCGAGCTCGACAATGGAGATGTTCCGGTTCGAAAACACGCAGATGTCAGCGGCGATCTCTAGGCTGCGCTGCACGATCTCCCGTGCCGATAGTCCGGCATTCGCAATGAGAGCCCGGGCGGCGGCGAGCGCGTAGTTGCCGCCGCTGCCAATGGCCAGAATACCGTCGTCGGGCTCGATCAACTCGCCGCTTCCACTGATCACGTAGCCGTGCTCGACGTTGGCTACCACGAGGAGCGCCTCCAACCGCCGGAGCACCCGGTCGCTGCGCCAGTCCTTGGCCAGCTCCACCGCAGCACGCGACAGGTTGCCCGGGTACCGCTCCAGCTTCTGCTCGAACTTCTCGAACAGCGTAAATGCGTCAGCGGCTGCGCCGGCGAATCCAGCCACGACCTTGCCGTCAGCCAGCGTGCGCACCTTGTTCGCGTGGGCCTTCATCACCGTCTCGCCCACTGTCACCTGACCGTCACCCCCCATTGCGACTTGCCCGTCCTTCCGGACGCAGAGGATGGTGGTCGAGTGGAACCCTGAGTTGTCCGTTTGTGTCATGGTTCGCCCTGCTCCGCACAATCACAATCTAGGTCAAGAACGACTGAGTGGGCGCAGGCGGGCCCCATCTCAATCCGCAGCACTCAAGCGCGTGGATGGGCCTTCTGATACACCTTCTTCAACCGCTCCACACTCGTATGAGTATACACCTGCGTCGTGCTCAGCGACGCATGGCCCAGGAGTTCCTGGACCGCCCGCAGGTCAGCCCCGGCGTCCAGGAGATGGGTGGCGAAGCTGTGTCGCAGTGTATGTACCTTGAACCCCGCGCTCTGGCCCAGGACACGCAGGAACCGCTGTACCACCAGCTGCACCCCGCGTGGGGAAAGGCGTCTGCCCCGCTGCGATAGGAAAACCGCCCGCCGATCGCCGCGACGCGACTCCGCCAGGAGATCATCCCGCTCCCCGTAGTACCTGCGCAAAGCCCTCGCAGCATAGCTGCCGAACGGGACGATACGCTCTTTCTTGCCCTTGCCCCGCACCTTGACCTGCTCGGAGACCACGTCCACATCGCTGACGTTGAGGCCTGCCAGCTCCGACAACCGCATCCCGGTTGCGTAGAACAGCTCCAATACGGCGTGGTCACGACGCTCCCGGAATCCCCCCTCCGCCGCCAGGGACTCAGCGTACTCGAACATCAGATCTACCTGCGCCCGGTCCAGAACCGCAGGCAAACGACGGTCGAGCTTCGGCAGCCGCACGCCCTTCGCCGGGTTCTCCTCGATCCCGTAGCGCCCACCGAGGAATCGGTAGAACGTCCGAAGACCCGATACTGCCCGAGCGATGGAGCGTTTGGCGAGACCGCGCCGCTTGAGCTCACCCATGAAGCTCCTGAGTGCGAGGCGGTCGACGGTCGTCCAGCGCCAGCGCTCCGCACCGCCGTAGTACTCGTCGCAGAACGTCTGAAACGCCTCGAGGTCACGCCCGTACGCCTTGACCGTGTGCGGCGAGTCGTTGCGCTCCTTCGCCAGATAGGTGAGGAACTCGCCGACCTCGGGACGCAGGTCCGGCGGCACCCGCGCGTCGGTCCCGCGTTGCCGGGTCATGCCGGAACGACTGAGGTGGAGGTTGCGAACTCGCCCATGGCCGCAAGGGCGCGCTCAGACAGGAGCCTCTTCTTCGCCCGCTTATCTCGGACCGGCGCCTCCAGGGGCGGCAACAACCCGTAGTTGGCATTCATGGGCTGGAAGTGCTCGGGGTCGGCGCCGCTCACGTACCGCATCAGTGCTCCCAACATAGTCTGCACCGGTGGGATCACGGGTTCCAGCCCCTCAAGCATGCGAGCCAAGTTGACCCCTGCCACGAGTCCCGTTGCGAGGGACTCGGTGTACCCTTCCACCCCCACGAGCTGGCCGGCGAACAGCAGTCGGTCATCGTCCCGGGCCGACAGGTGCGCCGTGAGCGTGGCAGGCGAGTTGAGGTAGGTGTTACGGTGAACGCTCCCGAAGCGGTAGAACTCGGCCGCTTCGAGACCAGGCAGCGTGGTGAAGACCCGCTTCTGCTCGGGAATCCGGAGCCTCGTCTGAAACCCTACCAGGTTCCACATCTGCCCCGCCCGGTCTTCTTGTCGCAACTGGACCACTGCATGCGGCTCCCGACCGGTCTGCGGATCAGGCAGGCCGACTGGCTTCAAGGGACCGAACCGCAACGTCTCCCGGCCCCGCCGCGCCATTTCCTCGATGGGCAAGCATCCCTCGAAGAACGGGATACGATCAAAATCGTGCCCAGCGTGCTGATCGGCCGCGACCAACGCGTCGACAAACGCGTTGTACTGCTCCGCCTCCAGCGGTGCATTCAGGTAGTCGTCGCCTCCGCCCTTGCCGTAGCGAGACAACCGATACAGCCGCGACACGTCAAGGGAGTCGCCGCTGACGATGGGCGCGATGGCGTCGTAGAACGCCAGGGACTCGACGCCCAGCCGGCGGGTGAAGCTGTCCGCAAGCCGGTCCGACGTGAGGGGACCGGTGGCCACTATCCCCGGAGACGGTAGTTCGGTCACCTCACCCCGCACCACCGTGATCTTCGGGTGCTCCGCCACCCGCCGAGTTACCTCGCGGCTGAACACATCCCGGTCCACCGTCAGCGCGGCCCCTCCGGGAATCCGGGCCGCCTCGGCTACGTCCATCAGGAGGCTACCCAGGACCCTGAGCTCGGCCTTGAGCAGGCCGTGAGCGTTGGTGAGCTCCAGCGACTTGAAGGTGTTGCTGCAGACGATTTCGGCGAGACGATCCGTGTGGTGGGCAGCCGTCCCGACCAGCGGTCGCATTTCGTGGAGTGTGACGTCGACCCCCCGTCGCGCCAACGCCCAAGCGGCCTCGCAGCCCGCAAGGCCCCCACCGACCACCGTGACACTCACTGGGACGTTACTTCAGCGACGGCCTCCTCGACCGCGAATTCGTGTTCGCACTTGAGGCAGCGGCGATACTGGCCCCGCGCCTTGGACGATCGCCGCTCGCCACCGACGTAGCCGCACGACGGACACCGAACTGGCTCGGGCCGGTACCAAGTGGAGAAATCACAGCCGGGGTAGTTTGAGCAACCGAAGAACGATCGGCCACGTCGGGTCCGGCGCTCCGCCAAATCCCCCGTTCCGCACTTGGGGCACTTCACGCCCAGGGGCACCGGCCGACTATGCTTGCACTTGGGATACTGCGTGCAAGCCAGGAACTCCCCGTAGCGGCCAGTCTTGATCACCATGGGTGACCCGCACACCTGGCAAATCTCGTCCGTGGGTTGGTCCGGCTTCTTGTCGCGCTTGAGCGGCTTGGTGTAGCGACAGTCGGGGTAATTGGTGCACGCGATGAACGGCCCGAACCGACCACTCTTCACGGTGAGCTTGCCGCCGCACTCAGGACACGGCTCCTTCTCGACTTCCTCCACGTCGTGCGCCTCACGAATCAACGAGGCGGTGTCCACGGACTCGAGCGCTTTGGAGAAGGGACCGTAGAAATCCTCCAACACCTCCTGCCACTTCAGATCCCCCTCCTCCACCTTGTCGAGCTCGTTCTCCATCTCGGAGGTGAACTCGACGTTGAAGATATCGGGAAACCGGCTGACCATGACTCGAGCAACCGTCTCCCCCAAATCGGTGGGATGGAAACGACGGTTCACCGTCCGCACATATCCGCGCTCTCGCAGCGTGGAGATGATCGCACTGTAGGTGCTAGGTCTTCCAATCCCGTCACCCTCGAGCTCCCGCACCAGACTGGCCTCACTGAAACGCGGTGGCGGCTCGGTGAAGTGCTGATTGGGCGTGATGGAGCGCACCGCCGCTTCGTCGCCCTTCCGGAGCGCGGGCACCGGCGCCAGATCCTCGTACGTCCTTTCCTCTTCGGCTTCCTTCGTCTCAGTGTATAGCACGTGGAAGCCATCGAACACCGTCACCGACCCGGTGGCCCGGAACAGATACTTCCCGACCGCGAAGTCGATCGTGGTCGTGTCGTAAACTGCCGGGGTCATCTGGGATGCCACGAAGCGGAGCCAGATGAGCCGGTAGAGCTTGAACTGGTCGGCGTTCAGGTACTTCCTCACCTGCTCCGGTCGGCGCCCCACATCGGTGGGCCGAATGGCCTCGTGGGCACCCTGGGCCCGGGCGGCCTTCTTGGTCCGGTAGTAGTTGGGCTTGGCCGGTAGGTATCGCTCGTCGTAGTGACCCCCAATGAACTCCCTAACCGCCTGGATGGCACTCGCCGCCACCCGTGGAGAGTCAGTCCGCATGTAGGTGATCAGCCCGACGGCGCCCTCCTCGCCGAGCTCCATACCCTCGTAGAGCTGCTGCGCGGTGCGCATCGTCCGGTTCGACGAAAAGCCCAGTCGCTTGGCCGCTTCCTGCTGCAGTGTGCTGGTAATGAAGGGTGGGCTCGGCCGCCTGCGCCGCTGCTTCTTCTCGACGGCGCTGACGACGAACGGCTTTCCCTCCACCGCCTTGACCACTTCCCGGGCAGCCTTCTCTGACTGGAGGGCAGGCTTCTTGCCGTCCACTTTGTGCAGCTTGGCCGCGAACCTACGCTGCTGCGCCTCCAGTTCCGCATCGATCGACCAGTACTCCTGCGGCTTGAAAGCACGAATCTCCTGTTCCCGCTCAACGATGATCCGCAAAGCCACCGTCTGTACTCGGCCGGCCGACAGGCCTGTCTTGACCGACCTCCACAGCAAGGGACTCGCCTTGTAGCCCACCAGCCGATCGAGAATCCTGCGAGCCTGCTGCGCCTCGACTTTCTGACCGTCGATGTCGACCGGCTGCTTGATCGCCCTGCGAACGGCGTCCTTCGTGATCTCGTGGAACAGGATCCGCCGAATCTTCGATCCGTTGCCGAGCTGCTCCGCCACGTGAGAGGCAATGGCCTCGCCTTCGCGGTCGGGGTCGGTGGCCAGGAGTACCTTGGCGGATGCCTTGGCCGCCTTCTTGATCTCAGCCAGCTGCTTCCCTCTACCCCGGATGGTGACGTACTTGGGCTCGAACCCGTGGTCTATATCGACGCCGAGTTCGCGCTGTGGCAGATCGCGGACGTGCCCCACGGTGGCCTTCACCGTGTAGCCCGACGGGAGATACTTGCTGATCGTCCGCGCCTTCGCGGGCGACTCAACAACGACCAACGCGCGCTTGTTCTTCGCCTTCTTCGCTGCCTTCTTCACCATGGTCCTTGAGTAAGTCGCTGGGCCTAGCCAAGAGGTGGAGTTCCACCCTCAACGCTGCCTCAACACACTACCGCCGCGCGGCACCGCGGTTCCCCTTCCAGAGGCCCGCGAGGCCTAGACGGGACCGCGCACCCACCTAGGCCAACCACCGTAAGCTATTTATTTTCAACACGTTACAGACACAGACGGCGCCCCGGGGCGCGCCCCGCAGGGGGCGCATAATTACCACCCCGCCTTGGATCGCGCAAGCGCGACCAAGGCCGCGCCCACCTCTCCCACCGTTCTCTCGCCGGTGTCCACCACCGCATCGGCGGCCTCATAGCAAGCTCGTCGCCGCGCCAGCAGTTCCCGCATACGTGCCACGGGATCTCTGCCGGCCAGCAGTGGCCGGTCGCCGTGGGGTGCGGCCCGGGAAGCGGCGACCTCAGGCGCGGCGCGGAGGTAAACGATGAGAGCCCGTCCGCTGGCCTCCTCCAGGTTCCCAGACTGAGCGGCCCACCCACCGCCTGGCACCACCACACAGGGATCGTCTGACAGGATGGAGCGGACCTGCCGGCGCTCCAGTTCGCGAAACGCGGCTTCGCCCCGCTCGGCGAAGATGCGGCTGATGGGTAGCCGCTCCTGTTCCTCTATCAACTGGTCCACGTCCACGAACCGAGCACCCAGCGTGGCAGCAGCCATCCGCCCCGCCGCCGACTTGCCCGAGCCCGGAAGCCCAACCAGGAGCAGGTGTTGTCTCACTCGCCGTCGCTTGCCAGCTGCTCCCGCCGGCGATTCAGCCGACGGAGGTACGCGTCGTAGTTCTCCCGCATCTCGGCAAGTGTATCGCCCCCAAACTTCTCTACCATGGCTTGGGCCACGACGATGGCCACCATCGCTTCCGCCACCACGCCCATGGCCGGGACCGCCGTCACGTCGGAGCGTTCCGACTGGGCTTTCGCGGCTTCCCCAGTGTCCATGTCGACCGTCTCCAGGGGTCGCCGCAGGGTGGACAACGGCTTCATGGCGGCACGGATCACCAGGGGCTCTCCGGTGGTCATTCCTCCCTCCAGGCCACCCGCCCGATTGGTGCGCCGGGCGAAGCCGCCGGTAGCGTCGCCCCCGCCCCGCCGGATCGCGTCGTGTGCCTCAGACCCGCGGCGCCGGGCAGCCTCGAACCCCAGCCCGATCTCAATGCCCTTGACGGCGGGAATCGACATCACGGCCTGGGCAAGACGTCCGTCGAGCTTCCGATCCCACGACACGTGAGCGCCCAGCCCCAGCACCAGCCCCCGGACCACGACTTCGGCGACTCCCCCAAGTGTGTCCCGCGCTTTGGTGGCCGCATCCACGGCCGCCACCATGGCCTGGGATGCTCCCGCATCGAGGCACCGCACCGGAGACTGGTCTGCCGCCTGGTTGATCGGCGTGGGGAGCGGCACCCCTTCAGGTACTTTGACCGATCCCAGCTCGACCACGTGGCTACCGATCTCGACTCCGAATTCCCCCAGAAGGCGCCGGCACACTGCACCGCACGCCACACGGGCCACCGTCTCCCGGGCGCTGGCCCGCTCGAGAATGTCCCGGGCGTCTTCCCGGTCGTATTTGAGCATGCCAACCAGGTCAGCGTGCCCCGGGCGGGGCCGCGTCACACGCCGCCGGCGCACGCCAGCGCCCCCGGGATCCGGCTCGGGAGTCATGACGTCTTTCCAGTTCTCCCAGTCCCGGTTCCAGATCAGCATGGCGATGGGCGACCCGAGAGTCGCACCAGCCCGGACACCGCCCAGCAACTCGACCGCGTCCGCCTCGATCTTCATCCGGGCGCCTCGCCCGTACCCAGCCATCCGCCGCCGCAGCTCCCGGTTCACGTCCTCGGCGACCAAGGGGACCCCGGCGGGGATCCCCTCGAGCAGCGCCACGAGCCCCTTCCCGTGCGATTCGCCGCCTGTGGTGAAGCGGATCATGTCCGGACCAGGGGAGAGTTCTCTGTCATATTCATATAGTACAAAGGATAGCCGCCCGGACGCCTGCATTCCTGCCACAGCAGACTCACTCACGCCCCACAACGCCTCTGCGACCTCGTGCCGACCGGCGCGGTGCTTCAAAAAACGAGCCCGACCAGGGGCCGGGCTCGGGAAGACCGCCTGACAACGCTGCTGGTTACCGCCTCGGCGAGCCGACGACCGGGGTCGGGAAGATGTTGGTGACTGCAGGAAGCTGTACCACCACGACGCCGGCCCCTGTCACCCCGATGAGAATCTGGTCGCCAGTAACCGATCGCGCCACCCGGAGCGGCCCGATGACGGGATCCCGAATCGCGATGCTCCTCACCGGTTCATAGAAGAAGGTGTCGAACACGTCAATCACCGGATCCTCGCTGGCGGCGAACACGAACCGATCGTTGGGATCCAGCGTGCCGCCGAACGTCGGCGTGCCAGCATTCCCCGCGTCAAACGCGTGATCGAAGTTGAGGTCCATCCCGGCGTTCTCACCGCCCACTGCGACCAGGCCCTGAAGGCGGAGCTTCTCGTCCAGCACGTAGATGGAGTCGGCCCGAATCAGATTGGTCAGCCCATTGAAGTTGATCGCAATGGACTTCACCCGAGTCGCGGTGTTGGCGATGAAATCCCGCAGCCGGATGGATGGCGAGATCCCGAAGTCGATGATCTCGGGGCCGCTGATGGTCGTGCTGTCTAGGGGGTTGAAGAAGCTGCAGGTGTACTCTGTCACTCCCGGCAGCATGCTATGCCCCATCGCTCGAGCAAACTCCATCGGCGGCTCCACGATGGAGCCACCCTCGCCCACCAGCATGTGGGTGAAGTTGCCCGAGTTGCGGACGAACGTGGTATCGACGAACCCGAGCTGTACCACGCTGACGATCTCCCCGCAAATCGAGCTCAGGAGCGTGTCCTGCACCCCAGGGCCTCGAGGCACGAAGATCTGCAGCGTATCATTGGCGTCGGTGATAGTCGCTGAAGCGTGTTCCCAGAAGAAATGCGATTCGTTCGCGCTGTTTGAAGAAATGTTCTCCCAGCGCACGGTGGACCGATTGCGGAGCACGCCCGACTGACCGGCCGTCGGCGTGGTCGAGTAGACGGCATAGACGCTGTCCGGCTGACAGGCGGTACCACCACCAGTGCGGCAAAACGTGCCCAGGTACTGGGGCCGGTCCGACAGATCGTACTCGACGATGTCGAGCTTGATGAGGCCCGTTGCCTCGTCGATCTTGGTCTGCACTGTCTGGACCCGGAACAGCGGCAGGTGGTGTCGCCGCTTTTCCCGGCGCTCAGCCACGTCTACGATCGAAAAGTTGGTCCCACCGGAGTTCGCTACGACCACGGTGTCGGCGTTATTGCCCAGAGTATCGCTCGGCCACAGCGCGATGCCCCAGGGGCGGGAGCCCACGAAGATCGGCTGGCGGTCTTCTGGATTCAACGTGGAATCCGTGACCCGGAATACCTCCAAGCGATCGAACTCGGTGTTCGTGAGATAGATCTCATTCCGATTGCGGTTGTAGATCGCGTCGTTGATTCGGCTTCCCGGCGGGAGCGGCACCGTGATGCCGTGCACCACCGTGACCGTATCTTGCTGCTGGGCGGCGGCCGCCGAGCCCAATGGGCCGGCCGGCGGGGCTCCGGCCGGAACTCCCGTGGTGTCCGCATTGCCCGCACCGTCAGTCGCAAACGCGCGAATGATCACCAGGTGGGGGAGCTCGAGGCCCTTGAAGTCCTCCAGCGACCAAGTCTCGGTCACGGGAGAGAGGTTACCCGCCAGGGTGGTGCTTGCCCCACCGACCACTGTACCGGCAGTGTCCCTGGCTTCCCAACCGATCTCGGTGATGCCGCTCGGGTCGCTTGCGGTCACCGTGATCGAGTCATCCACTTCCACCCGGGCGGCTACGGTGAAGCTCACCACGGGCGGCTCGGTGTCATTGGTCACGGACTGAACAAAGACAGTGACCGGCGGCGCCTCGACACGCCGGTCCGCGGAATCCACGGCGAACCCCGTGATCGTGAACGCTCCCTCGGCCGCACCGGCCGGAACGTCGAGCGTGTCGGTGAACGTGGTGTCGAGAGGCATGGGTGACAGCTGACTGGTGGAGTCTCCGCCGGTGACAACGCCGGTTACGAGGTAGCCCAGCCGCCGCACGCCGTCCTGTTGCGCCGCACGGACTTCCACGAGCAGCTGCTTACCCTGTGACGTGACCGCCGAGTCGGGAGGAATCAGCAGCTCGACGATGAGAGCGTCTTCGTTGAATAGGAACACCGAATCCACCGCGGACTCGCTGTTGTCGTTGCCGTCAGTCGCGGTGGCGGTGATCAAGACCCTACCACCCACGGGAGTGTCTTCGGGAAACTGGAGGTCGACCCCGAGTGTGACCTCGGTCACAGCGCTGGTAAACGTTGTGTCCAGCACGCCGACGACCCCGCCGCTGAATCCGATGGACACCGTCTTGAGCCCGAGGTTGTCAGACGCCGCCACCGCGAAGCGGAGCCCCTCCGCCACGTCGACGGTGTCGGCCGACTTGATTATCGCGACGCTCGGCCTCGTCAAGTCGTCCCGCACACCGATCTGCAGCTGCTGCTCGTTACAGGCAGCCAACAGCAGCACACCCGCCAGCGTACTGACGGTACGCATATTCGCTCGCTTGGTCATAGCCCCAACACCCGCGTTACTGGGTCTCCGCCGACGCGGTCGGGCTATCGATGATGTGCGGCGTGACCAGGATCAGCAGGTCCCGTCGCTGTTCCCGCCGCTGTGAGAACCCGAACAGGCTTCCAATGATCGGCAGGTCTACAAGAAAAGGGATCCCGCTCTTGGATACCGTGACCTCCGTCACGGTGAGCCCTGCGATCACGGCGGTCTGGCCATCGTCCACCAGAACTTGGCTCTCCGCCTCTTGCGTTTGGAACGTGAAGCCCACATCGGACGGCGCAGCTGCGAGCGACGAGTTTTCGGCACGCACGCTCATCAGCACTTGACGATTGTTGGTCACGTGCGGAGTGACGCGCAGCAGGATACCGGTCTGGACATATTCGACCGCAATCCTTGCCTCGGCCTGCTGCGCTCCCGCCTCGAGGACGCGCACCGGTGTCCGCTCACCTACCAGGATGTAGGCCTCGGTATTGTCTGCCGTGGAAGTCAAGGGCTCCGCTTGGAGGTCCGCCAACTCGACCCGCTGAAGCGCATCCACGAACGACGTGAGGCTGAAGTTCCCGATCGCCGTGGAGAAGATGAGCTGCAGCGCAGGCTGAATGATCGTGGCCTCGGCGTTCGTGACCGCCGAAAGCGAATTGCCACCCAGGTCAATGATGTTCACGTCCTCGCTGAAGAACGAGGTTGGGGCGATCTGGTCGGGCACGCCATCGCCATCCGTATCAATCGGCTGCGCGGTGCGCGGGTCGGATCGCTGGACGAGCTGGTTGAAGAACTGGGTGGGGCTACCCAAGTCGTACTTCACCCCGAGTTCCTCGATGTCCGTCCGGTTAACGAAGATCAGTTTGCCCTGGATGGACACCTGAGGCGTCTGGATGTCGAGCTCGCCGATGAACGCCACGTCGTCATCGATCCGACTCTCGATGTCCGTGATGATCAAGCTGTTCGTCCCCGTGTCCACCACAACCTTGCCTCGCTCCGGCGTCACGATGCTCTGCAGAACCGGGACCAGGGCCGCTGCCCGGGCGTAGTTGATCCGCACGATCCGGGTTTCCAGTGCCTCGAGGGAGTCCCGAGCAGCGAGGGCCGCGCGCGAGTCCACCCGGATAATCCCAGGTGGCTCTTCGATGGCGCTCAGCCCCTGAGATTCGAGGATCGCCTGGAACGCCACGTCCCACGGCTGGTTGTTGATCTCAGCAGTTACGTACAAATCCCCGAGGTCTTTGCCGAGAACGATGCTCTTGCCGCTCAGTTCGGCGAACCCAGCCATCACCTCGCCGATGGTCGCCGAATCGTACGACGCCGTCACGGGAGGCTGCTGGGAGACTTGGATCGGCGTGGCCGGGGGAAGCACTGCCGGCGGTGGCGCAAAGGTGCGGTCCTCGTCAGGCGCCTGAAGCTGGGCAGGAGCGGTGGAGGACCACGCCGTGAAACTGCGATCCGTGCCCAGAGTGACGCGGATGGCGTCGTCGGCGTACTCCAGCTCATAACCCCTGAGGGACTCGAGCTCGAGGACGATCCGCACCACGTCGGGGCGAAACTGGGCGTAGCGGATGTTCACAATGCCACCGCGGTTCTGGCCGTCGTACACCACCCCGGGTGCACTCAGCTTCGCCCCCAACACGTCGATCACCAGGCGCGCCGGGTTCTGCAGCGTGAAGTCCTGCACGCTCACGCTGCCGCGCACGTCGATTACGACGTGGGCACGGCCAGGACCCGGCAACACGCTCACCGCGGTGACCTCGCCTGGCCCCGCAAGGGCTCGGGGCGCCACCAGGACGAGCCCGGCAAGTGCGAGCATCAGTGACCGCTTCATTATGTTCCCTCCTGCCTGCGCCGCAGTCGCAGTATGTGCTCCCGTTCGACGCCGAATTCCTCGATGATCAGCATGACCGCCTGGGCGCGAATCTCTGCGATGCGCATCCGGCCCAACTCGTCGCCGACTCGCACGGTGTAGCGCTGATTGACGGTCGTGTCGCGCAGCACGGCGACGCTAGCACTCGGGTACCGCTCGTTGAAGTGAATGGTAGTTACCCGCAAGTCTTCCAGCAGCGGCCGAACCTCACCCGACCTGAGGAGCGAGAGAAAGGGATCGCGGCCCGATCCCCGGTACGCGAACACCTCTCGCACCAGCTCGATCCCGGGATCTCGCTGCTGGGCCTCTTCAGCAGCTTCACCCGCCTGCTGTGCTTGCTCCGCCGCCGCTGGGGCCCCGGCGCCGGGTGGCGGAGGCGGAGGCGCCCCGCTCCTATCGCACCCGCCAGCCAGGCCAGCCCCGACCAGCAACCAGACGAGGCCGTTACGAGCCGTCACCGCTGCCTCCAGCCGCCGGGGGCTTCACGAACGTGCGCAGCTGGAACTGCGCCTCCAGCAGGGCACCCGTGGTGTCCCCGTACGTGGTTTGGGCCGTCAATGTCGCGGGTCCGAGGGTGAGCTCATAGGGAACCATGATTCGGGGAAGCGACGCGACATCAGCCAGAAACTCACCGATCCCGTCGTAGTGCCCCACAACGGTTAGCTGAAACTGCTGCACGTCGAAGATTCCCGACTCTTCCGTGGTGGGCGGGCTGAACTGCTCCACATGCACTCCCCGAAGCGTGGCCCGGGAAGCAATGTTGTCGATCAGCGTCGGCATCTCATTCTCCAGCGGCACGAGCTGCCGCATGAGACGGAGGCTCGCCTCATAGTCCTCCGCCCGCTGCCGCAGATCCTCCACCGTCCCCCGTGCCAGATCCTGCCTGGCCGAGTCCACCGCCGCACGGAGTGAGTCGATCTCCTCCTGGACTGCGGACAACTGCTGCACCCGCGGCTGCCGCCAGAGAAACCAGAAGGCGCCGACGGCACCAACCGCCAGGAGGATCAGGAGGAAGAGCAGTTGCTGCCGGTCTTTTTGGGAGAGAGCCATGCCTCCTCCCTAGCGCACCGATTCCGCTACCGGAACGGTGCGGATGAAGGCCGAATCGGCCGGTGCGAACGTTGCGGTGACAGTGAAGGATCGAAGCGCCTTCTCTTGCTCGACCACCGTGCTGATGGCCCCCGGCACGACGTTGCCGATCCACGGCGAATCCGACAGCTGCCTCAGGAATCGCGTATACGCGTTGTAGTCCGAGGTCCGCCCCTCGATGATGAACCGCACCTCCCCGGCGAGGGCAGTATCCGCCGCCGCACCCATCCCAGCGGCCGTCGTGACCACGTTCAACCCCACCAGCCACGTGTAGTCCGGCAGCGCCTTGGTGACCTCCTCGAGAATGTGGGGCCAGATGTAGCGGTCCGCATCGATCTGCCGAATGCCCCGCAACTCGACCTCGAGGGAATCCCGCAGCCGCTCCGCACGCCGCTTCTGGAGGATCATGTTGGAAAACCGTCGGGAGTCAGACCGGACACGGTTAGCCTCAGCTTCCAGACTGGCCAGCTGGCCACCTTGGGTGAAGTAGAAAAACCCGATCGCCGCAAGGGCCACGGTCCAGGCACCCACCGCGCCGACGAGGAGCGGATCCTTGACCTTCGCGGCGAACTCGCCAAAGTCCGGCAACGATATGCCGGCGCGCGCCTTGCGCCTCTTTTTCGGACCTCCGAGCAGGTTGATCTGAATTCTCATCGTCCTACTCCCCTAGCTACGCTAGCTCCGTTTCCGGAGCGCTAGGCCCGTCACCAACATCAACAGCGGACCGACCTCGTCTGCATTGAGGGTGTCGAACACCCCCTCTCTTGCGCGCAGGCGTTGCAGCGGGCTGGCCACCTCCACCGACATCTGGAGTCGCTGACCCAAGACGTCGCTGAGCCCGGGAATTCGGGCGCCACCGCCACAGCAGTACACTCGCTGCAAGTTCCCGGCGTCTCGGGCCGCCGTCTGCAAGAACGCACTAGCCCGCTCGAGCCCCACCGCCATCTCCTCCCCCCGGTTCTCCACGTACGGCTCGAGGTCCGGAGTGCGCTCATATCCTTGAAGCAAGGCATCAGCGTCCTCAGCCGACATCCCCCGGTCTCGTTGCAGGTCCTCCCGGAACTTCCTCGTGCCGACGCTCAGGTCACGGGTCAGCAGCGGCACCCCATCCAGCAGGATGTTCACGTTGGTGATCTCATGACCGATGTTGAGGAGGGCCACGACCCCCATCATGGCGTCGGGATAGTTGAGCTCGAACGCGTTGTGCAGGGCGAAGGCGTCCACATCAACGATCGCCGGCTCCAGACCGGCCTGCGTCAACAGCTGAAGCTTGTCCTCCACCAAGTCCCGCTTGGCCGCCACCAGCAGCACATCCATCTGGAGCCCCTCGCCTTCAGGGTCCAGAATCTGGAAGTCCAACTCCACCGCCTCGATGTCGAACGGGACGTGCTGCTGCGCTTCCCACCGTACGACCTCGTAGGCGTCAGACTCCTTCATTCGGTCGACCTGAATCTTCTTGATGATTACGTCGCGACCGCCAACTGCCACCACCACCTGCTTGGTCTTGACTCCGGCCGTCTTGAAGAGACCCCGGATAGCATCCGCCACGATATCCGGGTCCATGACCTCCCCCTCGACGATCGCGTCCGCCAAGACGGGGGCCACTGCTACGCGGGAGAGAACGGGATCACCCTTACCGTGATCAACCGCAGCCAGCTTGAGCAGCCCGCTGCCTACGTCCAGGGCGACCGTCGATTTGGAACCACCAACCCCGAAAATCGCCATATCTGCTGACCGTTAAACGAGATAAGAGCCGAATGCGGCAGACTACAGTACCGCCCACCAGTATTTTTGTCAAGCTCCAACCTACTTTAACCTACGCCCAACAAATACCCTTCCGACATTCACTTACGGGGTTCAGTGCAGCATCAGCCAACCCCGCTCCAGAACACGCACCTCGGCGGCCGAGCCCCGCAGAGCCCGTCCGAGAGCGCAGCTCGAGTACTGGATCGCGGGGCCGCCGACGAGGGTGTTTTGGCCTAGCACCACAGTAGCTGCCACCACGCCGCCGCTGAAGTGACCTCCCTCACCGTGGGTCTTAAACCGGCCAGCGACCACGACCGCCCCATAGAAGCGAAAGCCGCCCCGAACCGAGAGGTCCCCATCCACGACCAGGAGCCCCTGACCTCGACCGCCGTGAAGCGTGATGTCTCCACTGGCATAGACCAGGGGGAAATAGCCACCGCAGGGACCGTCCGGGTCGTCCGGATCCCCCCAATTCGAAGCGTCGCTGGCGTCACACGCTCCCCCGGCCAAGCGGGGCCCGATCATCCAATGCCCCGGTCCGATGAGCTTGTTGGCCGCCAGCCGGAGGCCGTCGAGCTGCGCACGCCCTAACAGAGCCCCGATCGACTCCCTGCCAGCCTCATCTCGGAGAATGCCAGGCTCCCCAGCCACGCACGAGGCGAGCTTGCATCCCTGGGTGCCGACATCTCCATCGCCCACCAAGCGAATGCCCGCCAGTGGCGGCCTGGAGGTGAGACAACGCCAGCCTGTCGGCTGCCCGTCCCCGCCGTCGACGTATGAGGAGCCCGAGATCTGCGCGGAATCCAGCACAGTCAGGGCAGCACTCACGGGGATGTCCAAGGGGTGGAGCCGTACCAGCAGGCCCATTCGCCTTCGCGCCCGGCTCCCCCTGCTGAAGCCCTCAGACTGGACCAGAAACAGCCAATCACTCAGCCGCCTTACCTCACCCCGGTACCAGCCAGTTCCATCGGCGAGTCGGCCCTCGAAAGAACTGGTGTCCCCGATGCCGAGCTGGCTATGGGCGCCGGCGTTCCAGTCTGCGACCTGGAGGGCGGCGCCCTCCTCTGCCGCCCCCTGGGCCTGCTGGAGACTGATGGTGTTTCGCCCCAGGCGTTGTTCCTGCATGGCGATGAAGAGGCCTGCTCCTACCAGCGCGCCGATCACGACCAGGGCGACCACGGCCGACGGCAGCGCGACACCCCGCCCCCCCGGGTCCCCGCCGGCTGGCGGCAGCAGACGGCGCCTTCCCGCCAAACCAGCTCCGTCCCCTGGTAGCGGAGCACGACGGATGCCAACGCCCGGCGCTTCGGACCGGCTCATGGATCAACGGGGCACAGTTGACCGGTCACGCCGCGGTTGCCCGCTAGGACCGCTCCGCCCCTAGCTGGCGGACGTTCCGGAGAGAGATCTGTGTGGTGAGCGAATCAACGTGGTGTACCGTGGTTCCAGCAACGCTGCGAACCGCTTCACTACTACGACCTATCACGGTCACACCTATGCGCGCCACCTGCTGCGGCGCAGTGGCAACGCCCCCGTTCGTGTCGTAGTAGGAGAACCGAAGCCCCGACGACGCGATGGGACCAAACACTGGTTGTGTCTGCCGCCAGCCGCCCCCTTTGGCACTGCTCCTGGCACCCACCCACCAATCGCCCCGGCCATCGGGATATGCATAGATTCGCACAAGCTCGAAGCCCTGCACCGGTGCCCCAGGCCACACATCCTTCAAAGCGTCCCTGGGCGAGATCCCGGTGACGGGTATTGACAGGCTCTTCCCGCCCTCAGGGCACCCAGTGCCCCCCCGCGGCGCCGCAGAGACGCTCGCCCGCAGCCAGTAGTCATCCGAATCCGAAGTGGGGTCAGCTTCGGCGAACACCAAGACCGAGTCCCGCGCGGGATCATGCGCCCGCAGCCCGAACCACGGATCGGCGGCCACCACCAACGTGCCCGACGACGAGCCGGTTACCTGAGGCGGCCGACATGCGAAATGGAGTGAGCGTGGCGCCCTGTAGGTGAGCGCCGCAGGCGCCATCTCGGCGATGTCGCTACCCGCAGAACCGGCGGCACTCAGGCCTTGAAGCTCTGCGCTCAAGATCGTCACCCCGGCGCGGAGCGTGGCGCTGAGAGCGACCCGCTGCGACTGGCGGCGGTAGATCCGCTCACCCCTCAGGAGCAGCCCGTAGACCGACACGGAAACGATCGCAAACAGGACGAGCGCCACTACCAGTTCTACCAGAGTAGTTCCGCGCCCCGTCACCCGCGCCCCCGGCACAGCACGGCTGTGGAGAAGGTGTCCAGCCGCATACCGCCATGGGTTCGCGACGCCACGACAACGTGCGCTCTCCGCATCCGACCGCCAGCCTCGGACGAGACGGACCACGCGATGCGGAAACCCCCGTGGACCGCAGCGCCGCTGCCTTCCTGTGGACATCCTCCACTCGTCAGGATTGCCAACTGCTGAGCTCCCAGGACGCTGGCCCGGGTGTGGCGTTGGCCCTGCGCCACCATTCGCGTCGCTAGCGCCGCAGTTCCCACCAGACTCAACAGACCCAGCGACAGAATCAGGACTGCGACGACAACCTCAGCGATGGTGAACCCAAGTCGATTCATGGCAGAGCGGCTATCGGCCTCCAGCGGCGGCCCTCGAGCCCTGAGCAGCATCACATGGCGGGACGACGCTCACACCGGCAAGGTAAGTCGCGAGCCGGAAACCGCAGTCTCAAAATGGACTGCGGATGTACGAGAAACTGCGGAGTACCGAGTGACCGCCGGCGGCAATACGAGGCAATACGGAGGGTAGCGGCCGTGATGAAGCGCTAGCTGCCAGCCGCAAGTTCCCAAAAGAAAAGGCGACGGGCGTTGCCCGCCGCCTGGAACACTCAGGACAGTCCACAGTCAGCTACACTTGGACTCCCCCTCCCTAGTGGCTGGAGCCACCGGCGTGGCACCCGAGCCATAGAAAATAGCGCAGGTCTTGACGCTCCCGACGTGGGACGCAGTCGCCGCCCAACCTGAGGAACTCACGCCCTGAATGGTCACGGAGATCCCGGTTGTCTCCACGAAGCGGTTGCCCAGGTCCGTGGTGTAGGTCTGAAAGTCTGCCAGATAGCCTTCCTGGGCCGTCACCAGGTTCCGAAGATCGGACTTCATCGAGGCGACGATGGCCCTCTCCTTGGTGTTCGCGAACTTCGGAATCGCGATGGCGGCAATGATCCCGATGATCACGATCACAATAAGGAGCTCGATCATAGTAAAGCCCTTCGGTTCGCTATCCATAGGGCGTATCCCTCACGGTTATCCCCACGGAAATGGCGAGGCGGTGGAGGATCGCCTCTACCGCCTCGCCACACTCTCAGCCTACCGCGGCTCAGTTGCAGTAGGGTTCCCCTTCGTTGCTGCCTGACGGCACCGTCCCACCAAGATAGATGATGCAGGTCTTGGTCGTGCCGTTGTGCGCAGACGTGGCCTGCCAGCCGGTCCCAGACACGCTCGCCAGCGTGACGGTCACGCCCGGCGACTCGCCGTAGGCCGTGCCCAGGTCAGTGGTGTACGTCGTGTAGTCGGCGAAGTAGCTCTCCTCAGCGTTGACCAGGTTACGCAGGTCCGACTTCATCGACGCCACGTACGCCTTCTCCTTCGTGTTGGCGAACTTCGGAATCGCGATCGCGGCCAGAATGCCGATGATCACCACCACGATCAGAAGCTCGATCAGCGTGAACCCCTTGCGGCTCAACATCTACACACCTCCACGGATTGTAGTGACGAGAGCCCGTTTACCCCGCCCGGACCTCCGGGCGCGTAAGTTCTGTAGGTCTTTTAAGCAAGCTCCATGCCCAGACGCCCCCCCAAGAGCCTAAGCGAAAGCAATACAGCGGATTACGAACAACGCCCGGCCGCGACGCTGCTACAGCAGGCCCCTGCGGGAGCCTCAATTTGCAAGGCGTTCCGCCAGACGCAAGGGTTCAGCGCGACGGTGTGGTACAAAAGGGACCAACGTCAGTGTAGCGACACTCGTCAGCCGCCGGCGTCGTCGGGACCCGAGGCAGGCATTTCCTGGACTCACGCACTGGGGCGCCAGTCTAGCTGCTTCGAGCGGTGTCCCCTGGCTGCTCAAAGGTGCACCCAAGCTCGGCCGCCCTTGCCACCTCTCGGGCTCGGTGCAGCAACTGGGGATGCAGTGCCTCGATTGCCGGCCGCAGGTTTCCGATCTCCCAGCAGAACCCTTGGAGCTCCTCCGCAGGACCGATGAGCGCTTCCGCCATGCGCAGCTTCTCGCTGGCGCGAACTAGCTGTCCCTTGCGCCAGGACAGGCGTGCCTCGGCGAGAGTCCGCTGCCAGTCAGGCGCGTCCCAAGCCTCCAGCAGCGTGGCATAGACCACGGCGGCCGTGCGGCTCCCAGGGGCGCGCTCGGTCCCCTCCCGGGCCACGCTGAGAGCCGAATCCCACTGGCCCGTCGCGCGATAGGCACCTGCCAGGAGACCGTTGATGGCCGAATGGTTGGGTGCTAATGGCCGAACCCGTTTCGCCTCCGCCAGGGCAACCTCTGCGCGACCCATCTCCAGCGCGAGTCCGCCACTCCACATCGCGGTGAAGGGATCCTGATCGAACAGCGCGCCTGCCACCAGGTACTCCGCCAGCCCGCGCGCTGAGTCGCCGGCGTACACCAGAAGGCGACCGAGCGCTACGTGCGCCCGAAAGTTCTCGGGGTGCTGCAGCACGCCCTCGATCGTCACGTTCTGGCCACTCTCCCAAAACGGCGTCCGGGTGAATGTGCGAACACTGTAGACGGCCAGGAGCACGCCCGACGCGACGAGGACAAGTTTCCGCGATCGTCCGCTCGACACGATCCAACCCAGCGCGCACGCGGGTGCCAGCACTGCGAGATACAGGGTGCGTTCCCCAAGGATGGTGCCGGCGGCAAAAAACAGGTTCGAGGTCGGAGCGTAGCTGGCCACTCCCACCAGGATCCCGAAGGCCACCGCCGGCGCGCGGCGCACGGCAGCTACCGCAAGGGATAGGAGGGCACCCGACGTCGCTAGCCCTAGGAGGGCTACGGCTCCCAACTCGGTGCGTCGGGGAATGACCTGGGGGTTGTAGTCGTGCGCGAGATCCAGTGGCCACGCCAAGAGCCGGACCACCTCAAGGTACACCGGAAACATGGTGGCCAGCCGCCCCTCCGGCGGGAGGTACCGCACAGTGACGGCGGTGCTGGGCCTCACCCAAACCCCCGCCACCATCTCCCACACTGCAAAGAACGCAATGGTCACGCCGGCAACCGCCAGCAGCTGCCTGACGACCGGCCGTGTCGATCCACGGAGCACATAGGCATCTAGTGCCAGGACCACCACCGCTACGGCACCGTGTTCCTTGGAGAGTAGGGCGAGTAGCACCAAGCCTAGGGTGACGGCGAACCAGCTAGCCCGGCTGCGCGCAGTGGGGGCGAACCTCGAGCGACGGAACGTCAGGACGGCACCGAGCAGTCCGATGGCCACGAGAATCTCCGCTCGCCCCACTACGTTGGACACAGCTTCCACGTGCACCGGATGGACGGCGAACATGAGCCCTGCCGCGAGGGCGCCCCCGGGCGTCAGCCACGGGGCCACGACCAGCACCACGAGCACGGTCGCCAGCGCGTGGAGCAGTACGTTGTTGACGTGGAACCACCACGGCTTGCCACCCGAAAGCGACCAGTCAATGGCATATGACATGATGGTCACTGGGCGATAGAGACCGGCACTCACCCCTTGCACCACAGGCCAATAGGTCGAGAATCGTCCTTCCCACGCAGCAGCGATGGAGTGAGCGCTAGAGTTGTCCCGAATCACTCCGGAGTCGTCGAGGGCCCAACCGTTACGGTAGGCGTTGGCGTAAACGATGCACGCGGCGACAGCCGCGATCGCGGCGGCGCGGCCCGCTGTCAGCTGGGACATGTGAGACGATACAGCGCCGGGCCGTCGGTCACCCTGAACAGCCGCGTGAGCAGCGGATCGGGCCCGCGGATCCCCTGGTTCACCAGCGGAGCGGCAGGTGCGTTGGGGCCAGTGAGGGCAACGTGGGTTACTCCGCTGGCACATAGGTACGACATAGTGACGTCGGTCGAGTACGCCTCTGTGCCCCGTCGCTCCCAGCGGAACAGGTGGTTCGGGGTGGCTTTGCGGCCCGTGTAGAGGTAGACCAACGCCTCGTCCGCGACGGCGACTACGGCGTCGTCCGGGGTCTCTTGAGCAATGCTCGGTACCAGAAGGTCAAACGGCAGGCTGATCCGTTCGGCAGTCCGGGCGAAGCCCCGAGTCCCCAGCGAAATGGCTTCCCGCGGCAGGTATCCAGCCGACACGGCAACGGCCAGCACTGCAATCACCCCTTGGGCAGCCCCTCCCCGGCGCCACGCGTCCACCCCACCCACCAGCGCGAGCAGCGCTAACCAGGGGAGCAGGATCCACACGAACCGGTCCGGCGCAAACGGCCACAACCCCACCAACAACAGATAACAGCCGAGGGAGATCACGCACGCCGGCACCCGGCGCGCCACTAGCACGGCACCCCACACCACGATCCCAACGAGCGTCACCGCCATGGGGTACCACAGCCATCCCGGCACTGCTGGCAGGGAGAGGCGTGCTAGCGGTGCGAACACACCTGGGTTCACGCCCGCAAGAAAGCCCGCCGCACCAGCCTGGCGCGCTTCAGCGAGATAGGTGCCATAGTTGGCCGCGAGTAGGGGGTCGATTGCGTTGCCACGCGCCACCAGCCACGCGATCCAGGGAAGCACCATCAGCACCCCCGCTCCTGCGACCAGTGCGGCCGCGCCACGGCGGCGCCGCAACCAATATGCGAGGGCAATGCCTCCGATGATCGCCACGCCCGCCGTCCGAGTCAGGGCCGCCAGCCCCGCGAGAACACCCGCCAATGCCGCCCCTCGATAGGTGACCTGTTCCCGGTCAGCAGCGAGCACTGCTAGAGCCGTGAGAGCGAGAAACATCGGCTCCGAGAAACGCACACCGACGATCGTCAGCAGGGGAAACGCGAGAAACCCGGCCGGCAGCGCCACGAAGTGCACTGCCCGCGGAATCTGCCAGCGGCGCGCGTGCCTCGCGATCGCCCAGGCCGCGAGCGCGAGCGCAGCGGAATCGAAGATCCCAAACAGCGCGACATTGGAAGGAAACGAGGGCCACACCTGCCAGAGGAGGCTCAGCGCCGCGGGGTACAGGAACGGATAGTGCACCGCTGGAGGAGCACCGGGCAGGTGGATGTTGTGATAGCCCTCGCCCGACGCCAGTGCCTTGGCCAGCACGACGTAGATGCCGTCGTCGAAGAACACACCGACCCGCGCTCCGGTCTGCGCCCAGATCGCAGCCGCGAAGACCACGAAAGCCAGAATCTCGGGCCATAGCCTCCACGCGTGCTCCCGCCAGTTCACTTGGCCGGCAGACACCCCGCCTCCCTCGCCTCTCCATCCAGCGCTGCCAGCTCCGGTAGATCAGGCTTGAGCGCCCGCAGGCGTGCCAGCGAGCGCCCCACCTCCGGGCAGAAGCTGGCCTGCACCGCGGCTCGCGCTGTGAGGAGCCAGTACTGCCACGCGCCGGGAAACCGCCATGCCACCTGCCGCCGCAACGTCATGGCCTCGAGCGGACGGCCCCGGGCAAGTGCCAGGTCGGACATGGCGATCTTCACGCGAAAGTCGTGAGGATCGAGCCGCCGGGCACGACGCCCGACGGCGGCAGCGCTGTCGAGAGCGCCAGCCCGCACGTAGTCCACCATCGCCTCGGCCGCCGTGACCAGCCGTGAGCTGTCCAACCGGAACCCCGCATTCAGCGCGTTCCCGGCGTCGAGCCAGCGTTGGTCCTCTTCATATCGCCGAGCCACATACTCCCACAGATTCGCGAACACGGGCTGGATCTGAAGGGCGCGGATCGCCAGCGCCTCACCCCGCTCGCGATCGGCCGCCTGATACGCCAAGGCGCTGGCTACCCAGTAGCCCCGATAGGAGCCTGGTGCATCCTTCACCAACTGTGTGAAGAACCCGTCCAGGGTTCTCCAGACCGGGACGCGGGTGAGCGTTCGCACCATGCCGAGAGCCAGTGCCAGCGTGACCGCCGTGATCGTCGCCACTCGCCAACGAGTGACGCCCCAAGTCACCACCCAGCCGAACAGCAGGACGGCGCCCACCGAGGGGAGGTACATGGATCGCTCCGCAAGGATGACACCTGTGGGGACCAGCACGTTCGACACCACGAGGAGCGTACCGCCGATCCAGGCGAGGCCAAACGAGACAGCCGGCGCTCGGTCCCTGACGGCAACAGCCAAGGCGACCGCGGCCACAACCATGGCAAAGCCGACCACCGCTCCGGGCTTCAGCGCGGCCACCGGGCGCAGGAAGTCCGGCGAGTAGTCTGCCGAAAGGTCCAGCGGGAAGAACAGCAAGCGGACGTACTCGAGCACCACCGGCGCCATCACCAACGCCCTACCGCCCAGTCCCTCACCTTCGATCCCCGGTGCCGGATGCACACCAGCCAGGTCACCTACGACCAGATGTCTGACCCACAAGAACTCGACCGCCAGCGCGACGGAGGCGAGCCACAGCACCCAGTGATTCGCAAGCCGCCCTGATGGGCGCGTACCCACCTGCTTGGCGTCGAGCCAGTCCACTATCAAGAAAATGCCGGGCGTGGCGAAGGCGATCTCCTTCGAGCCGAGGGCAAGCGCTAGCAGCCCGAGGGTGCCAAACGACGTCAACCACCGCCGCCAGGTGCGATCTCGCGTCCTCGCCAGGGCCCCGTCGGCCCGGTAGACGAGCGCCGCCGCCACCACGAAGAGCGCCGCCAGCACCTCCGCTCGCCCGACCACGTTGGCGACTGCCTCCACGTGCACCGGGTGCACTGCGAAGCAAAGCGCCGCTGCGGTCGCGCCGAGGGGCGGGAGGTATGCCCGTACCAGCAGAAACACCAGCCCGGTCGCCACGCAATGGAACAAGACATTGGCAGCGTGGAACACGTGGGGGTTCCCACCGCTGATGGACCAGTCAAGCGCCAGGGTCAGCAACGTGAGGGGGCGGTAGAGTTCCGGGCCCGACCATGGTGAGGCGAGGATGGAACTCCAGTTGGCCAGGGTATGGATCAGCGGGTTATTGACAATCACGTGCAGGTCGTCGTACACGAACCCGTGCCCCACGCTGGACGCGTAAGCTCCGAACGCCAACAGCGCTGAAGCGGCAAGCCCCCACCGGTCGCCGGGAGCCATTCGGAGCGACGGCGCGCGATCGCTCATGGTCCGATTGCAGCGCGGTTGCGGGGCCGGATCTGCTCCAGCTCCGGCGGCGCATCGGGGCCGCCCCGAGGGGCGAAGCGCCACACTTCCCAGCCTGGGTACCGGGCAAACAGCTCCTCATTCCGCTCGTACAGATCGCGAGCGAACACTATGCCCGTATCGAGGGTGAGCGCGTTTCGCCAAGCGTGGTTGCCATACAGGGTGAAGCCACCCAGATCGCGCTCCATTTCAAGCCGGCAGTCCTCCGGGATCGAATCGCGCGGCGCCAAGCGCAGGGTCCAGTCGGGCCAGTCCGGGACCAGGGGCGCAGGCTGCCGGGTCTCGATGAGGTGCTCGAGACTGTCGATGATCGCGCGGCGTCCCAGCCCGCTTCGGCGCGCGCTCTCGCCGAACTGGTAGAGGTCACACGAGTCCAGGCGGCGGTACGCGATTTCCACCAACCCCGGCGGCGCACCAAGGCGCCAGAGACCGGTGACAATGCGACTCCCCCAGCTCTCTGGAATGATGACAAGCGCCTGGCTGACGCCGCGCTGCTTCAGCAGCCGCTCGGGATGATGCTTGAGCGAACTCAGCCCGCTGCGGTAGATGTCCCATCGAGCCGGAAGCAGGGTCACCCATCCCCAGACGAAGGCGACCACGGCCGCTGTCGCGAGGGTGACGTCCCAGCGGACGTGATTCGACCGCTTCCGCCGGGCCACAGTCCACCCCCAACGCCACGCCCGGGCAGTGGCGATCACCAACATCGGGGCGGCAGCGTAGTAGAACCGCGGACCCGGATAGAACCCCGAATGCCAGTAGAAGAAATAGAGCAGCGGTGCCGCCAGGATCCCGATCGCTACGACGATGTCACCAACGTGCCGGTGCCGTGCGAAAACCGCCCACAGGATGAGGGGCAGCAAAGCCGGTAGAGGCCATTCGAACAGATAGATGTTGAGCCTCCGGACCGCAGCGGCGGCGTTGCTCAGCGCAATGAGCGGAGTGAAGGGCAAGCCCCAGGGGTCGGTGTGAAACCCGAGCCCGTGCTCGGGTCCATACATGGCCGTGTAGCCGAGGGTCAGCGGGTGTCCGTACATCCGCCAGTTGATGTAGCCCCACGCCACCGCGACCGGTAGCCCGCCAAGCGCCAGCGATGGCAACCAGCGCCACTCACGTCTTACCGCAAGCCAAGCCAACACCGGAAGAGCCGCGGCTATGCCGTCGAGGGGCCGCGTGGCCGTCGCCGCGCCCAACGCGAGCCCGGCGGCGACCACGTGGGCAAGCCGCAGCCGCCGTGGTCCCCAGAGCGCTGCCCACGCCACGAGGGCGTACGTGACGGCACCCACATGGTTCATATAGGTCCCAGACATGAACATCACCCAGGCTGACGCAGCCCACAGGAACACCGCTGCCTTCGCCGTTCTGTCTCCGTAGAGCCCTCGCGCTGCTACATAGACCAGAATTGCACTCACTCCGCCCAGGAGAGGATTCACCAACCACTCGGCATGCGTGAGGAGACCCACGGCGAATAGAATCGTCTGGCCAGGCGGGTATTGTGATACCCAACCAGCGTCAGTGATCCACGTGTGGGTGATTAGGAAGGCGTCGGCCGGTTGGGGCACGGGCGCCGCGAGCCGTCCACCCGCAAAGACCCGCGCGTGGAAGAGCTGGGCCATCTCATCCACAAGGTGTGGGTTGCCGGCGAACACCGAGTGCATTACCCAGGCCGAGAGCGCCGTGAGCCCGGCTGCCAGCACAGCCGCCAGTGCAGGCCCATTCACGTCGGGCCACGGAAAACCCGTAGGAAGCAGCCGACAGGCCAGGCGCCCACCCAGGATGCCGACCACCACCACGACGACCAGCCCGAGCACCCAAGCCTCCACGTGCGGCGCCCAGAGCGGACCTGGGTCGTGCCCCCCGAGCCACGCCGATAGCGGGAGCGCGGCCAGCAGAACCAGCGCAGCGCCGACCCCCCACCAAAGCCAGCGAGGGAGGGCACGCGCCACCGCCGCCATGACCGTTGGGTGCCCCGCCTGCGAAGCGGACCTCACTGAGTCGGGACCTGAGCAGGCGTCGGCAGCGGTCGTCCGGCGAGCCGGAGCTCGAGGAAGAGGCCCAGGAACGAATAGCCAACAAGTCGCGCGACGCTGGGCCAACGATCTCCCATCCGTGCCAGTGACCCCGTCATTCGCACACCTCTGCGGAAGCGGACATGTCGGGACGGCTGCGCCGAGGGAGCCGACGACTCATTCTGCACAGGGCTGGCCAACGCCCCGGTAATCCCGCCGGTCCCGGGGACAGTCACTGCGCAAGGTTGGTGCCAGCCGCAGCATGCGGTGCGCGAAAGCTCTGGGCCCGGCAGCCAGCGACATGCTCGGCGTGACGACCCCGATCGCATGGCAGCCGCCCATGCAGAATGCATTGGGCATGTGCAATGTGACGCAGTTGCGGCACGGACAGGCTTTGCGCGGCTCGCCGGCCTACCGCCGCACCCGGTTACCGGAGAACAGATTGAAACGGAGGATGTGCCACAACGCGGCGAGCCCGTCGCGCCAATCAATCTTCTTCCCCTCAGCGTACGTGCGACCGCTGTAGCTGATCGGCACTTCCCAGATTCGCGCCCCGGCCCTCGCCAGACGCGCAGTGACCTCCGGCTCGAAGCCAAACCGATTGGACACCAAGGGGAGCGATTTCAGGAGATCGGCTCGCACCATCTTGTAGCAGGTTTCCATGTCCGTGAGGTTCAGATCGGTGAGCATGTTGGAGAGCAGGGTGAGAAACCGGTTGCCCACCGAGTGCCAGAAGTACAGGACACGTCGGGGCCCCGACTGAAAGCGAGACCCGAAAACGGCATCAGCCTTGTTGAGACGGATCGGCTCCAGGAGCACCGGGTACTCCATCGGATCGTACTCGAGATCGGCGTCTTGAATCACTATCACATCACCGCCGGCCGCGTTGATTCCGGCCCGCACCGCCGCGCCCTTTCCCTTGTTCTTGGGCTGGTGGATGACTTTATCGACGAGACCGTCCTGTTTGAGACGGTCCAGCACCTCACCCGTGCGGTCACGGGAGGCGTCATTGACCGCTACGATCTCGACATTGAGCGGTACCCGGCGGACGCGCTGTACCCCTTCCTCAATGGTGGCCTCCTCGTTGTACGCCGGCATGACCACGGTCACGACCAAGTCGTTCCAGTCGCTCGGGAGCGCAGCAGCGCGGAAGGCCTGCTTAGATCGCGTCAGCATCGTACCGTGCGAGCTTGCGATACAGCGTCGAAGGATCGATACCGAGGACTTCGGCGGTCCGCGTCTTGTTCCCGCCTTCCGCCTGAAGCACCCACAGGATGTAGGCGCGCTCGATGGTCTCCAGTGTAGGGTTCTGCGGCACCCCTTCGGCAACCAGCGGCTCCGCTTTGCGCGCGGTGACCCGTTCGGGCAGCGCTGCCGCCTCCACAAAGTCGCCGTGGCTCAGAATTACCGCGTGCTCCAAGGCGTTTTCCAGCTCCCGCACGTTACCGGGCCAGTCGTACGCCATGACGGCGTCCAGGGTAGCGGCAGCAAGCGACTTCGGGGCCTCCCCGCGAGCTTCCGTAATGCGGCGAAGAAACGACTCGCTCAGCAACGGGATGTCCTCCCGGCGGTCCCTGAGCGGCGGCAAGTGCAGCGCGATCACGTTCAGCCGATAGTACAGGTCCGAGCGGAAGCTCCCCCGCCGCAGCTCCTCGTCCAGGTCCCGGTTGGTAGCCGCGATCACCCGCACGTCCACGCGGATCGGCTCCGTGCCTCCCACCGGCAGGGCTTCGCGCTCCTGCAGCACCCGGAGCAACTTCACCTGCGTCGACGGCTTCATCTCGGCGATCTCGTCGAGGAAGAAGGTCCCCGCCCGCGCCGCCGCGAACATCCCCTGCTTGTCCCGCACGGCGCCCGTGAACGACCCCTTCACGTGGCCGAACAGCTCCGACTCCAGCAGGCTCTCCGGCAAAGCCCCGCAATTGATAGAGAAGAATGGACCTGCACTACGCTCAGAGAGCTCGTGGATGTAGCGGGCGACCACCTCTTTGCCGGTACCGCTTTCCCCCTGGATGAGCACCGTCGACTCGGTGGGCGCTACCTGTTCGGCAAGGGCCAGAACGTCCGTGAAGCACTTGGCCTTTCCGATGGGCGTGACCGCCGTCGCCCGATCCCTGCGGCGGATCTCCCACCTGAGGTGCTTGTTCTCCGATCGTAGCGCCCGGTATTCGGCCGCGCGCCGACAGATAGCCACGAGATCGTCGTTGGAGAACGGCTTCTGGATGTAGTAGAAGGCACCCTCATTCACCGCCTGAATGGCCGACTGCAGGGACGCCTGCGCCGTCATCAGGATCACGGGCATCTCAGGGTCTTGGTCCCGGGCTGCGGCCAGGACGTCGATCCCCGAGACCTGGGGCATCCGGATATCAGCCAGCACGATGTCTGGGCTGAGGGATCGCATCGCCTCGAGTCCCGCCTTACCTCCCTGCGCCGTCTCCGGTTGGAAGCCCGATTTCCTGAGGAGGATCCGCAGGGTATCGAGGATACCCGACTCGTCGTCAATGACGAGGATGCTCGGCCGTTCCTGCATCACGCAGCGACCTCCGTCGTCCCGCTGGCAGGCAACAGCACGTTGAACACCGAGCCTTCTCCCGGGGCCGACTCCACCAGGATGACGCCCCGGTGGGCCTGCACCGCCCGCTGGACAATGGCGAGACCGAGACCCGATCCGCCTGCCCGGCCGGTAACGAAGGGCTCAAACACCCGCTCCTTTAGCTCCGGCGGAATCCCGGGACCGTTGTCAGCAACCCGAAGCAGGACGGCGCTGCGAAGCGTCACGCCCGCAGGCAGTTCTCGGCCCTCAGCTTCGCGCACTTCCACCCTCACCCGGGGCGACTGCGCGGGTGCCTGGACAGCGTTGAGTATCAAGTTGACAACGACGCGGTGCAGCAGGTCCTCGTCTCCGTCGATCGGCGCCGGCCGCCGCGCCACCTCGATGACCGCGTCCTCGGGGCAATCCGGATGTTCTCTGACTACTTCGATGGCGGCCTCCACCACGCCGCCAAGATCCAGAGACCGGGTGTTGGTCACCCGAACCCGTGAGAAATCGAGAAACTCAGTCAGGAGCCGGCTCAACCGATCGCTCTCCCGAACCACCAGCTGGCTGAGGAACCGTTCATCTGCATCGGCCCGGGCCGATCGAGACAGCTGCTCGATGGAGGAGCGGATAGAGGCAAGGGGATTCTTGATCTCGTGCGCCAGCGACGCGGACAGCTCCGCGACAGCCTCGAGCCGCTCGGCCCGCAAGCGCAATTCCTCGACTCGCTTCTGATCCGAGATGTCGGTGAAGATGGCGGTGACCGAAGGAGGCACCGTGCTGTCCATGTCGATGCTCGTGGTGGTGACACCGACGGGGAATGACCGCCCACCGACGTTGACCTCCCCCTCGGCCCGGAAGGTCCGCTGCCGACCCGCCTGGGTCGTCTCGATCGCCTGCAGGAGCTCCGGCGCACGATCACTCACGAGGTCCGAGAGCCGGCGCCCCACGATGTCGACATCGAACAAACCGAGCAACTCCTGGGCAGCAGGATTGGCATAGAGAACGGTCCCATCACTGTCCACCGTCACGATCCCACTGCGGATATTCCGCAGGATGTCACTGGCCTCGAGCTTGAGGCGCCGTACCTCCTCCTGTAGCACGTCCCGCTCAGCGCTCATCACACGCACCCGACTCCCGATGATCCCGGTGGCAGCGAATACGGCCACGAACACGGCGATCTGCAGCCCTACCACGACCGACATCTGGCCCGGGTGCCCAAAGACGATGTCGGCCAGGTAGACCAAACTCGCCAGACTGGTGATCAGCAAACTTGATGCCAGCGGCATCATCACCGCGCTGACCGCAATGACCAGGATGTACAGAGCGGGAAACTGGCTGGCCGGCCCCTCGGTGACATGGACCACGGTGGTCACCAGCGCGAGGTCGAAGACCGCCTGGGCGTAGAGGAAGGTCATCCCCGGCTCGACACCGCGGATGTGGGTGTACCAGACCGACAAGGAGGTGGCAATGACGCTGGCTATCGCCGCCACGGCGAGGAGCAGGATCGTCTCGGCGGAGACGTCCCTGAAGCGCAAGGCCGCGGCGGCGAACAGCACCATGGCAACCGTCACCCGGCCAGTGTAGACCCACCTGAGGACGCCTCGGGCCCCTGGGATAGCGCCGGCTGCTCCCCGCCCCCCCTGACCGGGGCCGGACCCGCCACCTACCGAACGCATGGGTTCAAGTATCCGGCCGACTATGGCAAAATGCAATACCTGATTGAGCCATCAGCCCTCCAGCAGCGGCGCCGGTTTCGCACACGGGCCAGAGGCGGAGGGCTACGCCGTGCGCCCGGCGCGCGCCATGCCAGGCAGCCCCACCGAGCTGACGAACGCCAGAACGTACATCGCCAGCGCCAGCAGGTAGAGCGACCGGAACCCGAAGTACATGGAGTTGTACTCCAGGAACCCGCCCAGCATCGCGCCGAACAGGTTGGACGAGAGCGCCACGGCGACCGACTTGGCTCGGCGGACCTCGGAGGAGAACGCGAACCCCGAGAAGAACAGCGGTAACGTCAGCAGCCCGGTGAGAAACACGCGTGCCGCCCAGGCGGGCGCCGCGCTCAAGTCGGCGGTCGCCAGCGACCTCCCGAGCAGCAGCGAGGCTCCCAGCAGCCCATACACTACCACCGGCTGCGGCGCGCCGCGGCGGATGACGACCATGTTGGCCAGGAATGCCATGATCAGGATGCCAGCGATGACGCTTCCCACGACGACCCACGTGCTGCCGTACACGAGCGCGAGTTCCGTGATGCCCTTGGTCTCGACGAGCATGAACCCGGCGCCCAGGAAAAAGCACGGCGCCGACCAGGCTCCACGGCCCTCCGGCGTAAACTGGCGGATCATGACCAGCGAGAGCACCAGCAGCAGGCCGACCATGGCGAGGTAGGACAGCGGATACCGGCGCACCGGCATGTAGAAGAACGGCCAGTCGTCGGTCGACACGTCGGCGCGGATCGCTTCCTGCTCGAACATGGAACTGCGGCGCACGATCTCGCCGGCGATCGCGGTCACGGGCTCGCCCACGTCCTCACCGATGACGAAGGTGTAGCCTTGATCGTACACCGTGCGGTACACCAGCGGTGTCTGTCCATCGAATGCCTGCTGGAGCATGAGGTACAGCTTGCGGCCGAGTTGCGGGTTGATGACGCTGAACGTGAGGCATATGAGGCCGCCCTCGCGCAGCCGTGCCCGGGCCTCCCGGAAGGCCTCGACCGTGTACACGTAGCTATCCAGCCGCACCCCTCCCTGCCCCGACAGCAGCGTATGCGAGTCCAACAGGCCGTACACGATCAGGTCATATGCCTTGTCGGTGCGCCGCACGAACGCCCGGGCATCGTTGACGACGACGTTCACGTTGGACGACGCGTACGGCGCGTCGGGATGCAACAGCTCCCCGTACCGCAAGATGGCGGGATCGATCTCGACCGCGTCGATCTCCCGCGCCCCGAAACGCAGGGCCGCCGACACGTCATTCCCGGTCCCGCTGCCGAGAATCAGCACGCGCTCGGGTTCGGGCTTGAACTGATACGGGACCGCGTAGTGGCTGGTCCACCCGCTGGGCGCGGACACGGCCCGGGAGCCGGGGCTCATCGACAGGAGCCGCTGGTAGTAGACGTTGTTGACGCGCACTTCCGGCGGCCGGTTGCCCTCCACCGTCAGCGTGAGCACCTGGTAGGGCGAATAGACATCCCACTGATTGGGCCGGAAGGAGACCCCCAACAGCGCGACGACCAGCACTCCGGCCGCGGCCGTCGGCACCAGTATGCCGGTCCGTCCGGTCATGAAGGGCAGCAGCAACAGGGTCACGACGAGGAACCACACTGCCGGCGGGGCCCACAGGAACGAGAGCAGGTTGAACAGCAGGATGCCCAACAGGCTCCCGACGAGGTTCCACGAGTAGGAGACCAGCTTCCCCGTCCGCAACATGAGCCGGGAGGCCAGGTGCCCCAGCGGTATGAAGCATAGTGAGTTCACCGCGAAGACGGCGGCGAGGAACCCGTAGACCGCCACCGCCCGACTCACCGTCTGCACGATGTCGATGCCCAGCCCCACCTGCTCGGCGACCGGCGTCTGGAGCTGGGCCGCCACGGGGTGGTAGCGCAACAGATAGAGCATACCGCTCAGCAGCGCCACGAGCGGGAGCACGAGCGGGGTCGTCAGCGGCCGCCTCGCGCCCAGCGTGTATCCGATGCCCAGCCCGAGGAAGCATGACAGCAGGCTCACGTTCTTGAAGTAGGCGAACAGCTGGAAGTAGGACGCGTGGAGCCGGATGATCATAAGCTCCGCAAACAGGCCCAGGCCAGCCGCGAGCGCGATGGACGGCCCCACCCGCGCCAGCGCGGTGCCGTCGATGGCCACCGTGTGCGCCTCAAGCACTCCCCTGAGCGCGGGCCACCACCGGTCCCAGGTGCGCGACAGCACGCCAATGAGCAGCGCCAGCGCGACCGGGCTGCCGACCAGGACGAGATCGGCCCACGAGTCGACCGCATCACCCCAATAGGATCCAGCGGCGAACAGCATCCACCCCACCACGGCCAGGGCGACGACGACCTGGAGCCGTCGCGGAGTCTGCGCTGCACCGAACCTGGGCTCTGTCGACACGCACCGTCTCCTTGGCGTTCGGGTCCATCATGCGTGGCCGGCCATGCGGCTGCGACTGCCGGGCTCTGAGATGCCGCAATCGAGCGCCCGGAACCGTGTCGGACGTCACACTCCAGCACGGCGCACCCCCGGCACCATCACGATATCCTGTTGTGCCACAAGGGGTCCCGGCCGCGCTGCCCGAGCGGAAACCGCAGGTGGCTAGGAGGAGCGCAGCTCCTGCTTGAGCCGCTGACTGACGCTCCGCAGCACCTTGATCCTGGCCCAGCGCTTGTCGTTGGCCTCCACCAGGACCCAGGGTGCGTAGTCAGTACTGGTCCGCTCGATCATGTCGCAGGCGGCGGCCTCGTAGGCGTCCCACTTCTGGCGATTGCGCCAGTCCTCTTCGGTGAGCTTGTACTGCTTGTACGGGGTGGTCTGGCGGTCTTTGAAGCGCTGAAGCTGCTCATCGGCACCGATAGCCAGCCAGAACTTGAGGACAATGATGCCGAAATCCGCTAGCTGGGCCTCGAAGTCGTTGATCTCCGAGTAGGCCCGCCGCCAGTCCTCCCGCTGCGCGAACCCTTCGATGCGCTCCACCAGCACACGCCCGTACCACGAGCGGTCGTAGATCGTCACGCGTCCCTGTCTTGGAAGGTGGCGCCAGAAGCGCCACAGGTACGGGTGCGCCGCCTCTTCGTCGGTGGGGGCCGCCACCGAGATCACTCGGTAGAGCCGGGCATCCATCGCCTCGGTGAGCCTTCGGATAGTCCCGCCCTTCCCGCCCGCGTCCGGCCCCTCGAAGACCAAGATCAGTGACCGGCCGACATCGTGGAGCTGCCTGAGCAGCTTAGGCAGCATCCCCTGATACTTGAGCAACTGTGCCTCGTACTCGGGATCATCCAGGGCGAGGCTGAGGTCGAGTTGCTGGATTACGTTGATCTTGCGTGGCTTGGGAAGCGCCGGCTTGCGCTTGGCCGCATTCCGCTTCGCCCGACGTGCCCCGGCCTCATCCAGGGCGTCCCGCAGGGCTTGGAGCAGGGTCGTGGTAACGGCGAGATTGCGGTAGCGCCAGTCTGCCGCCTCGATGATGTGCCACGGAGCCGCGCCGGTGCTGGTGAGACGGAGGGCGGTCTCCGAGACCTGACGGAATTCCTGGTACCGTTTGAAGAACCTCACCGCCTGGTCACTCACGAGCCACCACTTCTTGGGATTGGCCGCGAGCTTCTTGAGCTGTTTCTTCTGAACCGCCCTGGCCAGGTGAAGCCAGAACTTGACGACGGGAACGCCCTCCTGGTGGAGCATGCGCTCGAAATCCCGGATGCGCCGCATTTCCCGCTCGAGGGTGAAATCATCGATCCGACCGTACACCCGATCGATGATGGGGTCGGTGTACCAGGACCCCAGCAGGATCGCCGTCTGGCCGCGAGGAGGCAGGACTCGCCAGAATCTCCAGAACCGCGGCCGCTCTCGCTCTTCGTCGGTGATGTCCCACAGGGCGTGGGCTTCGATTCCACGGGCATCCATCCACGCCAGGAGGAGATTCACGACTTCGCCCTTGCCCGGCCCTTCGACACCACCCATGTGGATCACCGGAGCCAGGTCCGAGGCCGCGACTTCGCGCTGGACGTCCAGCAGCTCGGCACGAACTCCGGGCACTTCCTGCTTGTAGGTGGCCTTGTCGACCTTGTTGCCAACTTCTGCCGTCTCGAACATCACCCCACCCTTCTTCAGCACTTCCTGAAGGCGGCCTGAGGGTCGGCCTCCCCGCTCCAGAGGTTCAGGACCCTGATGTTGCCCTCGGACCGGCGACAATGCCAGAGGCCTGGTGCACCAGGCGCCGGACCGCCGCTTCCAAGCACACGGAAACAGGCGGGGCTCGCCCGGTTCCTAGCCGGGCGGCCCCGCCCTGCCCGCACCCATCGGCGCGGGGCGGTCTATTCGGCCACTTTGGTCACGTTCTGCGCCGCAGGACCCTTCTCGCCCTCCACGATGTCGAATTCGACCCGCTCGCCTTCCCGCAGCGACTTGAATCCCTCTTCGGCAATTGCGGAATAGTGGACGAAACAGTCCTTTACGCCGTCATCCGGCGTGATGAAGCCATACCCCTTGCTGTCGTTGAACCACTTCACTTTTCCAGTGGTGCGCATTCCCATACTCCTTGCGTGGTGCTGATGTATCGGCGACGTCTGGCGCCAAACCAGCCGACTACCGTCGCGCCCCTCGTGCGTTCATGCCGTCACTGTACGGCGTTGATCATGTCGAAGATCGGCAGGTACATGGCGACGATCATCCCACCGACGACGACGCCGAGGACCACGATCATGACCGGTTCCATCAGGGACAGGAGGGCGCTGACCGCCGTGTCGACCTCATCGTCATAAAAGTCGGCGATCTTGGCCAGCATTTCGTCCAGGCCGCCGGTTGCCTCACCGACCGCGATCATCGACGTCACCATGGGCGGAAAGACGCCGGACTTCTCAAGGGGTTGGGCGATCGTCTCACCACCGGCAATCGACCCCCGGGACCGCATCACCGCGTCGTGGATCACTCGGTTGCCCGCCGTGCGCGCCGTGATCTCGAGGCCCTCGAGAATCGACACACCTGACGACAGCAGCGTCCCCAGCGTCCGGGTGAACCGCGAGACGGCCGATTTCCGCAGCAAGTCGCCTAGCACGGGCATCTTCAGCAAGGCCCGGTCGATCACCAGCTTGCCGCCGTCGGTCGCGTAGTACTGCCTCACGATGAAGAACCCACCGACGGCGCCGCCGATGATTGCCCACCAGTACCCCTGCAGAATTTCGCTCAACGCGATCACCACTCGCGTGGGCAACGGCAGCTGCAGGTTCACCGAGGCGAACATGCTCTCGAAGGTCGGGATCACGAAGATCAACAGGACGACCACGGCAATGCCGGCAACCGAGAAGATCACAGCCGGATAGATCATGGCGCCCTTCACCTTCCGGACAATGGCGTCGTTCTTCTCGAGGAAGGTTGCCAGGCGCAGCAGGATCGTATCGAGAATACCCCCCGCCTCACCGGCCGCGACCATGTTAACGTAGAGCTGGCTGAACGCGTTCTTGTGCTTGTCCAGGGCGTCGGCGAGGGTATTCCCGCTCTCGACGTCGTATACCACCTGGCGCGTCACGTCAGCCAGGGCCTTGTTTTCCGTCTGCTGGGCGAGGATGTCGAGAGCCTGGACCAGCGGGAGCCCCGAGTTGATCATGGTGGCGAACTGCCGTGTGAAGACCACCACGTCCCGCGTAGGGATCCGTCCGCCGCGCTTCCTCTTCTGCTGCTCGCGGACGCGGATGACCATGAGCCGATTCTTCCGTAGGTGCTCACGGACCGCATCGACCGAGGGCAGATCCACCGTGCCTTTGGTTTCGTCACCGGTAGCAGTGCGGGCAGTGTACTCGTAGACTGGCATGGGTGTTCTCCGCGTAGGTTATCGCCGGCCTGCCATCGCTCTGGCGCCTGTCCGTTCCTCCTCAGCCACCGGCTCGCCGATGGCGCGCAGGAAGTCGTTCTGATCGGGAACTACCCGAAGGCACTCCTCCAGGGAGACCTGTCGCGCCATATAGAGCTGATACAGCGAGTCGATCAGCGTTTGCATTCCGTGCTTCTTACCAGCCTGCATCGTGGAGTAGATCTGGTGCACCTTGTCGTCCCGGATGAGGGCGCGAATCGCCGGCGTCGCCACCATGATCTCACAGGCCATGACCCGACCCCTGCCGGTGGCCTTCTGCAGCAAGAGCTGAGTGACCACGCCTTCCAGCACGAATGCTAGCTGAGCCCGCACCTGCGACTGCTGGTGCGAGGGGAACACGTCGATGATCCGGTTGATCGTCTCCGCCGCCGAGTTGGTGTGGAGCGTGGCGAACGCCAAGTGGCCCGTCTCCGCAATGGTCAGCGCGGCGGCGATGGTCTCCAGGTCACGCATCTCGCCAATGAGCACGATATCGGGATCCTGCCGCAGGGCGTACTTGAGGGCGTTGGCAAACGACTTCGTGTCCGTGCCCACTTCCCGCTGATTGACGATGCACCTCTGGTGACGGTGGATGAACTCGATCGGATCCTCGATGGTGATGATGTGGGCCTTTCGTTCCTTGTTGATCTTGTCGATCATGGCCGCCAGGGTCGTGGACTTGCCCGAGCCCGTCGGTCCGGTCACCAGCACCAGCCCCCGGGGCCGCTCCGCCAACTTCCTCATCACGGGCGGCAACCCGAGGTCGTCGAATGTCTTCACGCTGAACGGAATTTGCCGGATGACCAGGGACACACAGCCCCGCTGCTTGAAGCAGTTGCCGCGAAACCGTGCCAAGTTCTGAATCCCAAAGGAGAAATCCAGCTCGTCCTCGTTCTCGAATCGCTTCTTCTGATTCTCGGTGAGCACGGAATACGCGATCTGCAGCGTCTCCTTGGGGGTGAGCTGATGATCGACCTTCGAGTTGGTGATGTCGCCGTCAACCCGGAGCTTGGGACGCTCGCCCGCCGTGATGTGCAAGTCCGACGCTTCCCGTTCGATCATCTCCTGGAGCAGCTCCCGGAGATTGATTGAGCGACCACCACTCTGTTCAGCTGCTGTCATGTGCTCACCCCGCTGTCTCCTTACCGATTTCTTCGAGCGATGTGACGCCCTTCCTGAGCTTCATCAGGCCATCCATCCGAAGCGTCAACATCCCCTCTTCGACCGCCTGCTCCTGAAGCTCGGCAGTGGAAGCGCCCCTGAGTATCATGCGCCGCAGCTCCGGCGACAGGGCCATCACCTCATAGAGACCTTGCCGGCCCTTGTAGCCCGTCCCCCCGCAGGCGTCACATCCCTCGCCCCTCTGGAACGTGATGTCAGCCGCTTCATCCTGCGAGATCCCCAGCGCACTCAGCTCCTCCTCCGAATACTCGGTCTCATGCTTACAGCTGCTGCAGACGCGCCGCACCAGGCGCTGCGCCACGATGAGGTTGACGGCGCTGGCCACGTTGAACGGCTCGATGCCCATGTCGATCATACGGGTGATCGTGGAGGGCGCGTCGTTGGTGTGGAGCGTCGACAGCACCAAGTGGCCGGTGAGCGCCGCCTTGATCGCGATGCTGCCGGTCTCAAGATCCCGGATCTCCCCCACCATGATGATATTCGGGTCCTGTCGCAGAAACGCCCTTAGCGCCGCCGCGAACGTCATGCCGATCTCCGTCCGCACCAGCACCTGATTGATCCCGTGGATGTTGTATTCCACGGGGTCTTCCGCGGTCATGATGTTCACTTCCATGGTGTTGATGCGCGACAGCGCCGAATAGAGCGTCGTCGTCTTCCCCGAGCCGGTCGGCCCAGTCACCAACACCATCCCGTACGGATTCAGGATCGCCCGCATGAGATCCTGCTCCGCCTTGGGCTCGAACCCGAACTTCGTCAAGTCGAGCGTCAGGTTCCCCTTGTCCAGGATCCGCAGCACGATCTTCTCGCCGAAGATCACCGGTAGCGTGGAGACTCGAAAATCGATCACACGCTGCCCCATCTTCATCTTGATGCGCCCATCTTGGGGGACCCGGCGCTCGGCGATGTTCAGGTTCGACATGATCTTGACGCGGCTCGTCAGGGCGGCCTTGAGCTTGACCGGCGGCTTCATCACCTCCTGAAGCGCGCCGTCAATGCGATATCGTACCCGGATCTCCTTCTCGAAGGGCTCGATATGGATATCGCTGGCGCCTCGCCTCACCGCGTCGGTCATGATGCCGTTGATGAGCTTGACCACCGGCGCATCGTCCGCCACCAGCGTCGGGCCCTCGTCTTCCTCCTCTTCTTCGATGACCTCGAGGTCTTCTTCCTCGATGTCCTTCAGGATGTTCTGCAGCTGGGCGTCGGTCTGCTCGTAGTACCGCTCAATGGCGGTGCGGAGGGTGTACTCCCCCGCGATCACCGGAAAGACATCGCACCGGGTGATGAACTTGAGATCGTCCAGCACGCTCACGTTGGTGGGATCCGCCATCGCCACCGTCAGGGTGCGCCCCTCGCGCTTCAGCGGGAGCACCGTGTGTTTCACTGCCACATCGGCAGGCACCAGCTTGACGATCTTGGACTCAACCTCGAAACGGGAAAGATCAACCGCCGGCACGCGATACTGCCGAGCCAGCATCTTGGTGATCTCGATCTCCTGGACCATCCCGAGCTTGACGAGGGTGTAGCCCAGCCTCATGCCCGACCCCCGCTGCTGCTCCAGCGCCTGCTGGAGCTGCTCGCGGGTGATCAAGCCCTCGCGGACTAAGAGGTCGCCGAGTCGCTCAGTACTTGTCGCCGCGGTTGCCATGACTGCTCTGGGGGGAAGAGTCGGAGATCAGTCAAATCCTTTGGGCGCAACGAGCTAAAGATTCCCCATCCTCGAAGGGCGTGTCAAGGGACGCGCACCTTGCCCCTCAACCGCTCCACAGTAGCCGAGCCGATTCCTCGGACTCGAACCAGATCTTCCAGCCGACGAAATGGGCCCCGGCGGCGTCGATCCTCCACGATCGCCTGCGCACGGACCCTCCCGATTCCGGGAAGCTGCGCTAACTCCTCCACGGTCGCAGTGTTGATTGTCACAATTCCCGCTGCCGGCGGCCGTCTCGGGCGTCCCCAGGGCCCGGCAGAGAACGTCACGTGGCGACGGATTGCCGCAAGGAGGGCTGGCCCCACCCCGGGTACCCGATCGAGTGCCTCCAGGGAGCCGAATGGCCCTGCGGCCTCGCGGTCGGCGACGATGCGGCCGGCGAGGGCCGGCCCGATCCGCGGCAGCCGAGTGAGCTCGTCGGCGCCGGCACGATCGACGTCGATCTTCTCATAGCGGCCCAACGGGCGGGCCAGTCGTGCGGCTCTGGCGGCCACTGAGTCCTGGGCGGGGCGCGGCCCGGTTCCCAGCCGGTAGGCTACTGCCCCGGGCGCGCCCTCTCCAGCCACAAGCACCCGGAGCAGCACGCCGGCGGCTGCCAGCGCCAGGAGAATTGCCGCCGCCCGGCGATCGTCGCTGGTCGGCATGCCACACAGAGTACGGCCGGCTGCTGTGGCGGAGATAGCCATTGCCGTGCCAGCGGGGGCCATCTTCCGCATCGGGAGGTGTCGGGGGCCGGGTGGGCACCCAGCACCTACCTCAAGAGCGCAACCGCAACATCCCCCACGATCTTGAGACTCTCTGCGCTCACCTTGTCCAGGGTGTCATCTGTCGTGTGCCAGTAGGCGTTATTGGGCCCGTAGTCGAAGTCAATCACGTCGATGGCCCGGACGCCGACGTCCAACAGGGGGATGTGGTCGTCCACCATGCTATGAAGTACCGAAGGGCGGAAGAATCGCCCATAGCCCAGCTCCCCCGCCCGACTCCATACCCGTTCAACCACCTCCGGGGCTCGTACGGCGGAGTGTCGCTCCTGGAAGATCTCGAGGTCCCGGTCGCCCACCATGTCCCAGACCACCGCGAACAGGGGCCTGGCCGATGGGTCGAGGCTGGCGGCGTAGTGCCGTGATCCCAGCAGCACGTCGTCGCGGGCAGCCCAGTCGCCGTAGTCCTCCCCGTCCACGAACACCAGGTCCACCCCCACCGCTGGAGGACGCCGGGCCAGCACGTCGGCCACGCCCAGCAGCACGGCGACCCCGGAGGCGCCGTCATTGGCCCCAAGTATCGGCAACTGCCGCTGTCCCATGTTGGCGCTCTGATCCGCCCGCGGGCGCGTGTCCCAGTGCGCCAGATACAGGATGCGGTCCGGCACCTCGGGTCGGAAGCGCGCGATCAGGTTGCGCAGCTGGAGCGTGTCGCCGGCACTCGTAACATGGGTGAACGCCTGTACTTCCACCGAATCGGCCCGCCCCCGGAGGTGCTCCAAGATCCAGTCACCTGCTCTGCGGTGTCCTTCGGTATTGGGCACCCGAGGTCCGAACGACACCTGGGTTTCCACGTACCCGAAGGCAGACGCCCCGTCGAATTCCCCCTGCGCGCTGGCGCCCATGCTGCAAGCGGCGGACGCTGCTAGGAGGGTGGCTGTGAGGAGTTTCATCGAACCTGGCCCGCGGAGAAGTTGATGTCGGCAAAAACCGTGAAAACGATCTGCGAGAGTTTGCTGGAAGTATGCCGTTGGTCCGTCAGCACGTAGCTGAATGTGAGGCCGCCCCGGAGTGCGTCGGTCAGACCCGTATCCATCCGAAAGTCGAATTGTTGTCGCCGACTGTCGGACACCGTGCGGCACTCGTCCGAGCCCGCCAGTTGCACGCAGACAGCGAGCAACGACGAACTGAAGGCGAGCGTGGTTCCGATGCGGCTCCGCAGGCGAACCAGGCTCCGGGGCGGGCGGAATGCAAAGCTCACGTTTCCACCCCAGTTTCGGCGCTCGCTCTCCGTCACGTTGCCCGAGGTCACGGCCTCGGTTGTGGCCACCGAGTAGTGCGCCGTTGTCACCACACCCCCGATCCACGTGGCCGTAATGGACGGTGCCACCATCCTCGAGTTGTTCTCCGTGCGGACAGCTGAAGCCTCTTCGTCGACTCCTGTGTCCGCACCGCCGAAGGACGGCTGCAGACTCGACGCTCGCTGCACGCGGTACTGCCCTTGAGCGGTGATGTTCGACAGCAGCGCCCGAATCGCCTCCGGGGGAGTGTAGGCCATCGTGACGCTCAGCGACGGCCACTCCCGGTTTCGCTGCTCGATCTGGGTCTGCACCTCGCCGCGGCGCTGCCACGACGTGTTGCGCAGGCTGCGATAGCTGAGCCGTGCCTGGATCCCGAGGGGCAGCCGCACCCCACCCCCGACAGCGATCGTGGCCGTCTCATTCGCCGCTGTGGCCGGAACGCCAGCCTGTTCACGGAATTCGTCGAGCCCCCCTAACCCGAGCTGGAACCGCAGGCCCGGCTCGAACGGCGCCCGATCGAAGCTCGAGCGGCGGTCGAGGGTGTACGACAGGTTTGCCGGCAGCAACCCGCGAAACAGCGCAGCCACGAGGCCCGAGTCCCCAGAGATACCTTGAGCCAGGCGAGCCAGATCGAGGGACGTGCCGATCTCCCGCCGGCGAAAGTTGGTCAGCGTCTCAGGCACGCGGAACGCACCGCCCGAACCTGCCCCCACCCTCACAGCGTCCTGGCGGTTGGGATTTCGATTGAACAGAAAGTTGCTCGAGAAGACGAAAGTCGGCCTGAGCCAACTGCTGATCACCGGCGCGACGTTCAAGCTTGTAGTGAGCGCGCGGCTCCGCTCGAAGCCGACGTCCGTCCCGAACAAGCCGCGGCGTCGCTGTCGAAGTAAGCGGCCGACCGTGGTAGAGTCTCCGTAGTCCTGAAGGTCTCGGGTGCTAGAGTAGTTCACCGCCAGCGTGAGCGTGGAGAAGGGGCGGAGATCGATCCCCGCTTCGTTCCGCCAGGTGTGCACGATGCTTGGCAGCGATCGGAGCGCCGTATCCTGTGGTAACTCGACTGGAACGCGAAACGCAAGCCGCTCGGTCACATTATTCGTGAACGTCGAAGCGAATCTGATTTGGTAGGGATTCCAGCGAAACCGAGCCGTGCGAAGGGCCTTACCGAACTCGCTGTCCCTGAGCCACTCGGGAAGCGAGTTGACCAACCGCACCAAGAACCCGGGCGCGGCTCGCACCGTTCGCGCGCCCGCTGTGTTGTTGTACTGCGCGCGCAGTTGACGATTGGTGGTTGAGGTCCGGCTGAGCGACAACACGTTTTCCGCCGTCTCGCGCCGCGCCTGAATCACAATTGGATCGAGAAAAGCGCGCTCCCCAAAGGTCTGACCTCGCCTCGCGCGTCTGATGGAGACGTCATACACCGTCCCCGACCCACGCGGGCGGCGTAGTGACGGCAGCGCGTCCGCCCGGACATCAGTGCGATTCACGTAGAACGGGTCCGCGCTGGATCGGACGTATTGTATGTTCACCGGTATGCTGAGTCCCCACGATTCCGGGAGCAGCTTGTCCGCCCGGAATACCGTGCCGATTCGGGTGGCAGCGTCGGTCACGTAGGTGGGGTCCTCCCCAAGCTGGCGGAATCGGTCGTCGCGGCGGGAGAGTGACACGTTGACTTCGGCTATGTCCGCTGCCGACAACCGGACATCGAAAGCGGCCGCCAGTCCCCTATCGTCCACGACCTCGCTGAGCCGAATCTCGTCCACCCACACCTCGGCTTGCTGGATAGCCACGGTCTCGCGGGCCCGGAACATGCCGACGGCGACTTCCGACACCCTGGCGAGGTTGGGCGGCGACGTCCCGGGATCCCTCACCTGGACGAAGTACGGGCCGTCGCACGCGACGTAGGCGGTGCTATCACCGCCGCATGCGCCGGCGCCGGAGGGCGGCTCTCCCCGCAGCCAGGCCGATTCAACCTGCGCCCTCAGCGTCAGCCACCGCTGCAGATCGACGATGACCTCAGGTTCCCAGGTGTCAGTGCGGGCGGGAGCCCGGTACAGATAGAAGTTGTGTTCATCGCGCCCCACCTTGATGTAGAAGTCGAGGTCACCTTCGCTCCAACCACTGCCTCGACCCCGCGCCCACACCCGCAGCTTCTCATACGTCAGGAAGTTCTTATCAGCCTCGTCGGCGAACCGGATGAAGGCCTCGGCCCGCTCGTTTTCGCGCAGGTCCCGTGCGAGCAGTCGCAGTGATTTTTCGTTGATTTGCACGGTGCCGATGCCCAACCCCACATCGAACCGCTCCGGCTGATTGGTCACCCCCGGAGGAGGTGTGTATCCCAGATCGGTGTTTTCGGTCGTCACGATCGACGCGATCACTTCACCTCGTGCCACCGCACGACTACCGCTCAGTCCCGTAATCGGCGTAGCGGCACGTTTGAGCCACGGGGCGCCGGTGATGCGCATCCTGGCGAGCGCCAGCCAGAATTCGCTCTCGTCCCCGCCCTGGTCCGGTGCGACCACCGTGACCCGCAGCGCCTCAATCTGCCGGAGGTTGGGCTGTCCAACCCGGAGAGTGTCCGCGCGAAACGGGATTCGATACAGCCGCCACTTCAACGTCCGGCCTGCGCCATCGATATGACTGGCGCCGTCGCGAACGAAGAACCGGTCATCCCCGACGGGGAACACGTACCGAACGAATGCTTCGCCCAGGGTACCGACCTGCACGTCGAGCCGATTGTCCCCGTCTAGATCTTCGGTATCGAGGGATCTGTTGCCCCGGGTGCACCGGACGGCAAGGTCACCCAAGGGGAAGGCGCTGAGTCCGCTCAACCCGCGGATGTCGCACAAAGAGATGCCCTCCACGAACTCACCGGTTTGGTCGTTCACCATCGTATCAGGCCGGTCGCCGTGAATGCCTACGTCGTCCAGCACGGCGTTGAACACGTTCGTCAGTGAGTCCTTCTCGGAGTCGAGGCGGCCGAGTCCCGTGAACTGAAATCCACTGAACGTCGTGTCAGCTCCACTGGCCGTGAAGGACCGGGGAGCGAAGGCCACGGCATCCTCGAAGACCGTTCCAAAGTCGAACACGAGATACGCCCCCTGCTCCCTCGCCGTCAGCAGGGCATCCTCGAGCACCCAGAACTCGAAGAACTCCGAGCGCGACAGATCGATTCCGACGCCGGACCCCCTGCCCAGGGCCTGGGCGATGCTGCGCCAGCGCGGGCCGGGGGTGTGTTGCCGATACCACCTGGGCAGTCCTGTGATGGGGTCCGGTAGGCCGCCCACGGTGTCAGGCTTGAGCGACAACCACAGCACCGTCTCCACCGTCTGACCGGTTCCCGCCAGCGCAATGGTCGAGTCGATGTCCCTGGGCCCGAACTGGAGCGCACCGGTCGCCGATGCTACGAGATTCTGCCAGATCAGCGGTACCGCATCGAATGCCCCGAACCCGCCCTGGGCGCTGAGATGTGTGACCGGGAGCCCGAGTCCCGACGAGGGTGCACTTCCAAGCTGGAAGCGGTGCTCTGTCAGTGGGATGCTCAAGGCCGACTCACGATCGAAGTCCTCGATGTAGGCGGCGCCCGCCCGGTTTGCGTTCGGCAGCGACATCGCGACCTCGCCATTCACGACGAGCGCCGACGGAACACTCGTGCGGAGCAATGGGAGGGCGTTGAGCGCGCGGGTCAACCAATCCGCGCGGAACTCCAGGTTGGTCCGCATCCCTCCGATGAAGGTGGCTTCTGGCTCGAAGCCAAGTGTGGGGCGCGTGCTGATCGTGCGCTCACGCTGGAATATGCCCACGGCGCTCAGACTTCCGACACCAAGATCGTACGTAGTCGAGAGCCCGAAGATGGTCTTGGGAGCATCGTCAAATAGCTGATTCTCCTCGAATTCCGCGCGCACCCGTGCGAGCCCAGTGAACAGCGCATCCGGATCGAGAAACGACACCTGACCCAGCTCATAGTCGATCTCGTAGTCGGTGCCACGAACCAGCCGACGGTTACCCACGAAGATCTGCTCGCTGCCAGCACGGATCTGAATCGCGCCGAGGTGAATATTCGAGCGGTCACCCGCACCAGTCGCCTCATAGTTGTAATGAAGGGAGAATCTCGGCGCCGGCCCCTGCGAAAACAGCAGATAGGTCGGCGTGCGGTACAGCGAGTCGTTGCGCTCCCCGATCTGGAGGCGCGTGCTGTCGGCAAACGGCGTGAGGTGGGGGAACACGAGATAGAGGTCGCGAACCGGCGCCCCGCCTCCTGGATCCCGCGGTCGCGGAAATACACGATTGAACTCGTCGATCGTCGAGAAGTCGGTAGACAACGCAAGCCCGAGACGCGACAGGTATGTCCCCTGGCCATCTAGCGGCGCCTCCGAGTTGCCGACACGCAGCGTGAGCGCTAGGGTGGCGCGATCAATGTCCTGGCCGCCAACCCGGTAGAAATTGCGCATCTCGTAGGCAAACGTGGGAACATCGGGTGCGCGCCGGGGCTCGTGGATCAGCTCCAGCGTATCCTGCTCGGCATTGACCGACGGGAACGTGCCCACCGTATCGCCCGCAGTGGTGACGTACGAGACGGCCAGGAAATCATCGGCACCCAGCCGCGTTGCCAGAGCGAACCACGCCCCAGACGGATCCAGATAGTAGTCGCGTCCCTCGACCAGCAGCTCCCACGAGAACGGGCCCACACGCTGCGGGCTGTCACGCCGAATCGCGATCGCTTCGATCCCACCGAGATTCAGGTTGCCGCCCACCTGCCCGCCCTGTGCCTTCAGCCGGTAGATGCGCACCTCAGCGATCTGTTGCTCAGGCAGCAACATCTCGCGGCTGAGGTTCAGAATGTCGACGTCCGGGTAGCCCACCAGCTCAACGGGATTCACAACGAAGAAGAACCGCCCCGACTCGAAATCGAGGTCACGGGCCTCGAAGTCCACGGGCTGGGTGGTCACCTCCCCCACGGTGAACTCACGAGTCCGCAGCGCCGAACCCTTCTGCTGAGCCACGATAGTCCGGAACATGAGTGGACCCAACTGCGCCTCCGTCTGCACGCCGAACGAGTTCCCCGGAATGGCGGCGGTAATGAAACGGGACGGCGGCGCTAGGAAGGTGACGTTTCCCACCTCCACGCGCCGGAGGATCTCGTCTTCCAGACCCTGGTAGAAGACATTGATGTTATTGTTCGCGTTGAACTCTCGCTCGCTGTCGAAGTCCACATTCACGTTGACCCGCTGACTCACGATGCCGCCGGCGCGGACTCGGAATTGCTGATCGAACGACGGTGTGGGGAAGCCGCCTTGGCACCCGGACGCAGGGTCGTTCACGTCCGCGGCAGTACAGCGCTCGTTGCGCAGCCGATCGAACTTCAGCTCAAGACGGGCCCTGAGATCCAGTCCCAGATCGGCATAGCTCGCCAACGCCCGAACGGTCCGGGGCCGTTCCGGGGTCACGAGATCCTCAGGACGCGGTATAACCACGGGCGGCCGCACCGTATCGGCCGGCGCCACAGGAGCCAGCCCGAGGGCCGTCAGCAGGCGCTGGCGGAAACGCGCCGAGCGAGAGCGCGCAATGAGGGCACGGGCGTGAACCACCCACTGCTGTGCTGCCAGTGCCGGGGTGGTGTGGCTCCCAAGGCGCCCGCCAGCCGCGAACTCCGGCCTCATTCGGAGAGCAAGCGAGTCGCGCAGCGGCAACACCAGGGTGACACGCGGCGTGGGCGCAGCAACTTCTTGGGCCAAGAGGGGCCCCCCCGCTGCGAGGGCGGCTACGGAAGCGAGCGCTACGCCGAGCCTGGACACTTTCGACCAGCGAGCGGGGTAAGCCTTGTGTAGGGTGAGGCCCGGCAATATAATGAGCGCCTCAAGTCGTTACAAGTCCGTAAGTTACGGTCTTTAGATGAAGATCCTACGCAGGTATGTCCTGCGGCAGCATATCCTGCCGTTCGTGTTCGCGTTCTCGGCGCTCACCAGCTTCGAGCTGGTCCGCCAGATCGCACGGAGGTTGGGGGATCTGCTCGGCAAGGGGCTGCCTTGGACCATCATCGCAGAGTTCTTCCTCCTCACGATCCCCTTCCTCATCGCGATCACCCTGTCCATGTCCGTGCTCGTGGCCGTCCTCTATACGGTTAGCAGGATGACGGGCGACCACGAAATCACGGCAATCCGTGCGGGAGGGGTCTCGATCGGACAGCTCGTCCGGCCGCTGTTGACCGCCGCCACCGGTGTGGCGCTCGTCTCCTTCTTGTTCGGCGACCAGGTCCTGCCACGCACCAACCACCGCCTCCGCAGCCTCATGACCAGCATCTACCAGACGCGGCCAACCTTCTCCCTGAAGGAGCACGTGATCAACGAGGTCAAGAAGGGCCGACTCTCGCTCAGGGCGGCGCGGATCGACCAGGCAACGTATCAAATGTGGGACGTCACGCTGTACCAACTCGAGCAGAACGGCAATCGCATCATCTATGCCGACAGCGGACTGCTGGAGTTCGCCCCCAACCAGGAGGACCTTCACCTGACGCTGCACGACGGCTCGATACATGAGTTTGACCGTGATAGCCCCTGGATGTTCCAGCGTACCGACTTCACGCGACAGCTAGTCCAGATCCGCGACGTTGGCAGAGGATTCGTCCGCCGGGAGACCGACGAATTCCGCGGAGATCGGGAGATGGGCGTGTGCCAGCTCGAGGACGTGGTGCTGAACGCCAAACGTGAGGCGCTCGCGGCGGAACGACAAGCCGATGTGACACAGACCAATGGGCTGCGGCGTCTGGTAGGGCTTCCCGACGTCGAACCCGACACGGTGAGCGAGCCCCTCGGGCCCAGCCTCTACTGCCGGGTGCTCGCCGCCATTGGCGATTGGATCAGGCCGAAACAGCTCGAGGCACAGGAATCCCGGCAGGACTCCGCGTCCCGCGAGCTGGTGGGCCAGTTCAACGAACCGGCCCGGAGGGTCCTTACCACCGGAGTGCTGCCGCGCCAGCGCGCCAGCGAGGTGCGCGTACTGCGGGATCGGGTGAGGAGCGCTCGGGTGCGGGAAGCCGTCTACCTCGTGGAGATGCACAAGAAATACGCAATCCCAGCAGCGTGTATCGTCTTGGTCCTGGTGGGCGTGCCGCTGGCCGTGCGGTTTCCACGGGGCGGCGTGGGCCTCGTGATCGGGGCGGGGCTGGTGGTCTTCTCCATGTACTACATCGGGCTCATTGCGGGAGAGACGCTGGCCAACCGCCGGATCGTGGCGCCGTTCCTGGCGATGTGGGCCTCCAACATCGTGACGTGCTGTCTGGGACTCGGGGGGATGTGGTGGATCAGGCAGGCAGGCACCGTTCGCGCCGGCGCACACCGTAGGCTGAGAAGTAGGGTCAGGCAGTGGCTCCGCGTCTGACGCTCCCGATCCTGGATCGCTACCTCCTGCGGGAGTGGGTGAAGATCTTCCTGGCCGCCGCGGTGGGATTCCCCCTGTTCGTCATTCTCATCGAGCTGGCGGAGAAGCTCGACGATTACCTGGTACGGGACCTGGAGCTCGGGACCATCGCCCTTGCCTACCTGTTCAGCATCCCGGAGAAGATGGTGGACGTGCTCCCCGCAGCGGTGCTGTTCGGTACGGTGTTCAGCATAGGCGCCATGAACCGCCACTCCGAGCTGGCCGCCGCCAAGGCATCCGGACTTGGCGTTCACCGTATCGTGGTTCCGGTGTTCGTAGCCGCCGTGCTGGCGGCGGGGCTGGACCTGGTCATCGTGGAGCTCGCGCCTCCGGCGACCCGCCGACAGTTGGAGCTGCTGGGAGTGCTGGAAACGCGCAGCCAGCGCAATCGGTACAACTTCGTGTACCGCGCCGAGGCGGGATGGGTGTACACCGTCCGGGAACTGACCATCGACCTGCGACGGATGCGGCACGTCGTGCTGGAGCGGGAGGGCAGCGGAACCGCGTACCCCTCGCTGGCGATTCAGGCACGACGTGCTCAATACTCCGACTCGGCTGGCGGATGGACCCTGGCTGACGGGCGATTCCGCATCATGACGGATTCCCTGGGCGAGCTCAGCTTCGCGTTCGACTCCATGCGCAATCGCGGGTTGGTGGAGGATCCGGCGGCGCTGCTGGCAGAGCCCAAGGAACCGAAGGAGATGCGGTACGCCGAGCTCGGGCGCTACATCGACGCCCTGGAGCGCTCAGGCGGCGACGGTCGCCGGCTTCGAGTGGACCGAGCACTCAAGGTCGCCGTCCCGGCCACCTGCATCATTATCGCCCTGTTCGCCGCGCCCCTAGCAGTCGTCGGCACTGGTGCGCGGCAAGGTGGTGCCTTCAGTATCGCGGTAGCCCTCGGCACCACCGTGGTGTTTCTCGTGCTGGTGCAGCTCTCCCGCACCATCGCCATCGGCGGTGCCCTTCCGCCCACTCTCGCGGCCTGGCTACCCAACATGGCGTTCGGCACAACGGGGGCCTGGATGCTGAAGCGGGCGCCTACGTAGTGGGGGGAGAGGGAAGTTGGGGGAGGAGGGGGAGAAGGGGCAGCGGCGCCTAGCCACCCTCCCTTCCCGGCGGCAGGAGCGGCAGCCCCACCTCACCGCCCTCCCCTCCCCGGCGGCAGGAGCGGCAGCGCCCCTCCTCGGAAGCAGTCACAAAACGGGGGCTCAGATCGAGCCCCCGTTTGCGTTGTAGGGTCAGGCCGATCAGAAGTCGTACCGCAACCCGATCTGCATCTGCCAGCGGGAGAGGATACTGCTGAAGCTCTCCTTGGTATCGGGAGAGGGACCGATGAACCGGTAGATACCCCGGTCGTTCGCTGTATCGTAGCCCACCAGCTGGAGCGCCGGCTCGCCAATGACTCCACCCACGGTCTTCACCAGGCCCCAATTGCGGTTGATCAGGTTCAGCACATTGAACACGTCACAGATTAGCGTCAGGCTGTGCTGCCCGCCGCTGAGCCAATTACCCACTGAGACCCGCAAGCTGGCATCCAAGCGATTGCGCCAGGGATTGCGGCACGAATTGCGTGCGGGAATCTTCCCCCGCGCCTCCCGTAAGCACGGCTCGCTCTCGATGAGCGTGCTATACCGCTGGTAGTCCGCTAGCGCCGACTCGCCGGTGAAGTCCGACGGGCCCACCGGCACGTAGACGATATCGTTGCGGCGACGGCTGATGTTCGGGGCCTCGTAGCCGTCGGCGTTGGCATCGCCCGAGGTCACCCAGGTGTAGGGGAATCCCGACTGCCCCGTGTAGATCACCGTCAGCGACATCGGCAAGGTTGGGATTGGGAGATCATACGTGCCGCTCAGGGTGATCTTGTGGGGGATCTCCCAGCTGGACGTGGATATCTCGGGATCGTTGGGATTGCCGCCCTTGCTCACCGGTCGGCGGCCGAAGTTCGACGTTCCAATGCTCGAGGTCAGGCTGGTGAGATCCTTGAACTGTGAGTAGCTGTAACCGGCGTTGAACTCCAGTCCAGCCGCGAACCGCTTCTGGAACTGGACGGTGATACTGTACGACCAGTCCTTGCTGGCATTCTTGTGGTTCACGACCTGCACGAAGTTGGTGTCGACTCGCTGGGGCGTGGCCGCACCGGTCGCCGCATCGATCGTGCCGAACATCAGCCGGCGTTCCCCGTTGATGCTGATGTGCTCCTGCGGGATGTTCAGCTCCTGCTGGAACACGGTGTTGATGCCCCGGGAGTAAAGGAGCTCCACCGTGCCGATGATGCCCAGGGGCAACCGCTGGTCGACCCCGATGGAGGCCTTGAGGTACTGGGGAAACCGGAAGCCGGTATCGAACGTGTTCACCTCGGCGGCTGGGGCCGTTGCCGCTCCCCCGCCAGCACACTGCGTCGGAGGGTCCGTGAAGACCGACGCAGTGAACGTCGGAACCGCGGCGCCACTGCACGAGACCTGGAGCACCTCACGCCCAGTGTTGGTGAACGCGTTGCTCAGCCAGACGTAAGGCGGCCGCCCGGTGAAGATGCCGCCGCCGCCGCGCACCACTGTGCTCCGGTTCCGCGTCACGTCCCAGTTGAGGCCGAACCGGGGCGCCCAGTGGATGTTGCCCGACGGCATCCGGTCGGTTCGAATACCGAACGCGGTGTCCACCGCGCCGCTCAGAAGCGGTTCGTCGAGGAGAATCGGCACGTCCACCCGCAGCCCGGCGGTGATGCGCAAGCTCGGCGTTACCGCCCACTGGTCTTGGGCGTAGGCACCGACCTGGATGACGCCCCAGTCGGCCAGAGGCTCGCCCTTCACGGTATTGCCCGGGCGGCCGGCCGCGGCGTCGGAATACGGGATCTGGACGAAGTAGCTGCTGGGATTGCCTGCCTGCAAATCGGCCAGCGAGCTGAATTGCCACCGTCCGAACGCCGAGTGGAAAAACAGGTTCCGAAAAGAGATCCACTCATTGTGCGTGCCGACGGTTAACGTGTGACCTCCCTTGGCGAACGTCAGCGCATCGTCGAGCTCGAATATGTCCTGGTCCAGCTCGTTGCGGTGCGAGAATCGCTCACCCCCCACAAGGAACTCGTTGAAGTTCGTCGAGCCGCCCACGTTGCTGAAGTTGGTGATCTCGATCTGTGGCCGGATCTGGTTCAGGTCCCGGTCATCCAGGTTCTCCGGCGTACGCCGGTCGCGGATTCGGGTATAGCCCAGCCGCAACTCGTTGTACCACCTGCCGCCTCCTAGTGTGGAGTTGAGCTGTAACACGGTCGAGTTGGTGTTGCTCCGGATGGTATTGTTGAACGTGGTGAAGCCGTAGAAGCCGGCGCTGGAGCGAGGGATGTTGTCGCCCGACGCCGTCACGTGGTTGTGCCGCAAGGTGAGCTGGTGGTCTTCGCCCAGCTGGAAGTCCAGGCGGCCAAACAGGTTTCTATTCGGCGTCTCGACGGTGGTCGGCTTGAAGGTGCCGGCGCTGACACCGTAGGTGGTCCGAAAGATGTCCACCACCCGCTGTGCCGAGTCCTGGGCGATGCTCCGGTCGATGGGATCCGCGGCGGCGGGTACGTTCCTCGTTTGCCACTCGCCCGCTGCGAAGAACATGACCTTGTCTCTCACCAGGGGACCACCGAAGCTGAACCCGCGCTTGTGTTCCGTGAACTCGCCGAACGGCGACACCAGGAGCGTGTCGGTTTGTTCCGTGACGATCAGCGTGTCCCGCACGATGGCGTCATTTCGGTAGTACCAGAACGCGGAGCCGTGGAAGTCATTGGTGCCATTGCGCGTGATTGCGTTGACCAGGCCGCCGGCAAAGCCGCTCTGGCGGACGTCGAACGGGGCTATGAGGATCTGGTACTCTTTCACCGCCTCGAGGGTGATGCTCTTGGCACCCACCTGGCCACCGGGCTGACCCGTATCACCCAGACCGAACAGGTCGTTGTCCGACACCCCATCGATCTGGATGTTGTTCATCTTCCGGTGGCTTCCGGCGAGGGACAGCCCTTCTTCAGGGAAGATCTCCACGACCTGGGGCGCGGTGATCACGAAATCGGTGAAGTTGCGATCCAGGGTAGGTAGGCGTCGGATCGCGCTGTCAAACACGAATCCCGCAGTTCCCGTGCGGGAGACCGCAGTGAGGGGATCCTGCTCCTCTGCCGTTACCGTAACCGCCTCGAGCGTCACGATGGCGCGGGGCATCATGAGATTCAGCTCTAGCGCCTGGCCCAGGGAGAGTCTGAACTCGCCGCGCTGGGCCGGCTGGAACCCCAGCAGGCGCGCCTGGATGATGTAGGGACCGCCCACTGCGACGTTCTCGATGTTGTAGCGCCCGTCCCCCCGCGAGATGCCTACGTAACGTTGACCCGTGCTCTGGTTGATCAGCACGAGTGTGGCCCCCCCGACAGGGGTCCCGGCCTCGTCCACCACTTGCCCGCGCACCGCTGCGCTGGTCACACCCTGGGCGGCCAAGGGTACCGCAGCAGCCGCCGCGACGAACAGTGCTGCCCCTGCCGCCAAGCAGGCACGAACAAGACTGTGCATGAGGCTTTCTCCTTGGGGTTGGGCAAACTGCAGGTTAGTAAGGGCGTACAAAAGCTGGGCGTTCCGCTCCGGATCGTCAAGCAGTGCAAGGACTTGCTTCGCTCAGCGAGGGCACGAACGAATCGAGCCCCGACTCATCTACCGCTGGATCTTTCCCGCTGCCCAGCGGTATCTCCGGACTCACCAGGCCACGAAGATTGCGCAGCCAACCGCTCGTTCTATAGTTAAGCCCCAATTGCGGCTTGCACTCGTGAAACGCGAATCATGATAGGGGCGGGTCGGGCAGCTCCGTGAGGATCGTCCTCGCCCGTTCCGCCTATCACAGTTCGCGCTTCACGATTCACTTTTCACCTGTTCACGGCCCATGGAATCCTTCGGTTGGCTGTCCATCGTCCCGCCCGTCGTCGCGATTGCACTCGCGATCAAGACGAAGCAGGTCTATCTCTCCCTGGCGCTCTTCGTCTGGCTGGGCTGGACCATCATGAACGGTTGGGACCCGTTAGCCGGGTTGATCCAGTCGGTGGATGTCTACGTCGCGTCCGTGACGGATCTGGACAATGCGCGGGTGCTGATGTTCAGCGTGCTGATCGGGTCCATGATCACCCTCACGCAGGCCTCCGGAGGGATGGAGGGGTTTGTCAGCGGTGTGGAGCGGCTCGGGCTCGCCCGGTCGAAGCGCTCAGTAGGGCTCATGACGGCGGGGGTGAGCATGGCGGTCTTCCTCGAGTCCAACTTCGGGCTGCTGGTCTCGGGGTCGGTGGCCCGCCCCCTCTATGACAAGTTCCGCATCTCCCGCGAGAAGCTGAGCTACGTCATCGATGCCACCTGCTCGCCTAAGTGTATCCTCATCGGCAGCCTGCTGCCGCTGAACGCTTGGGGCGCCTATGTGGCGCGGCTCCTCGTGGTGCAGGGTATCGAGCGCCCCGCGACGCTGCTGGCAGCGGCTGTGCCCTTGAATTTCTACAGCGTCCTCGCCCTGCTGCTCGCCTTCGTCGTCATCCTCACCGGGTGGAACCTCGGTTCGATGCGTGAGGCCGAGCGGCGCGTGTCGGAGGACGGCAAGGTGCTGCGGGACGGTGCCAAGCCAATGGTCTCAGAAGAGGTATCGGGTGAGCGCGCCAAGGAAGGCGCCCCCCGGAGGGCGATCAACATGGTGCTGCCGATCACGACTATGGTCGGTACGGTACCGATCGTGTTGTGGTTCACCGGTGACGGCGACCTGTCAGCCGGCAGCGGGTCACAAGCGGTCCTGTGGGGCGTGATCGTGGGGGTGCTCGTTGCGGTCGTGTCGTACCGAATCCAAGACATCCTGACCATCGAGGAATCCACGCAGGAGATCATCAAGGGCATTCAGGGGCTCATTCCCCTGGTGATCGTCCTGTCGCTGGCCTTCGCGATCGGCACAACCACCCGGGCCCTGGGCACCGGTGTATTCGTAGCCCAAGCTGCGCAGGCCACGCTCCCCAGCGGAGTCATTCCGGCCCTCGTGTTCCTGCTCGCTTGCTTCATCGCCTTCTCCACCGGCACGTCGTGGGGCACTTTCGCCATCATGATTCCCATCGTGATCCCCATGGTCGAGCTGCTGGACCTGCACCCGGCGCTCGCCCTCGGGGCCGCCCTGGGCGGCGGGATCTTCGGCGATCACTGCTCGCCCATTTCCGACACCACCATCGTCGCCTCCATGGCCTCGGCAACCGATCATATTGATCACGTCAGAACGCAGCTGCCCTATGCGCTGGTCGCGGCTGCGGCAGCGACGGTGCTGTTTCTGATCGTTGGCTGGATACTGTGAGCTGTGCGCGGGGGGTAGACGGTGTGCGGTTTGACCCCGAATGGCTGCAACTGGCCTCGAACTCGAGCTCGTAGCGGCCTGAACGCGCAGCCCATTGAAATCGTTCGGAGTCAGTCGTAACGCCGCCAGCCACCGCGCACCGCTCACCACACACCGCTCACGCCAGACAGCGCTTGCCCCCGGCGACCGCTTTGATCACCTTCCGCCCCATGAAGACTCTCCGCACTCTGGCATTCACCACCGCCGCATTCGCCTACGCCGTGATTGTCCTGGGCTTCGTGGT
>JABAOH010002325.1_pt2 | contig 55244 bp, 44 predicted proteins | sample 7062181 | NCBI WGS metagenome assembly JABAOH01 (sample SAMN14538630, study PRJNA623070) | marine sediment metagenome | biome: marine biome [ENVO:00000428]; feature: marine pelagic biome [ENVO:01000023]; material: deep marine sediment [ENVO:00002113]; isolation source: pool of 5 deep marine... | reverse complement strand
CAATAGAGCCTTCGAATTGAGAAGGGCCGCGTGGGAAGCCAAGCGGCCCTTCTGATCTCGAGTATTCAATCGGTCAATTATTCAATTGGTCATGGATTCACGAATTCCCAATAAATAACCTAGGCAGGCGTCGCTTCCGTCTCCGCTCCTGTGCCTCGGCCGGCTCTCCGCGCTACCGCGATCTCGCGTAGCTCCGGCCTGTAGAAGAACTCCTTCGCCCCCGAGGCGGGCCTCAGCTCGTCGAGCCAGGTCGCCGTCTCGTCGTACTTGGCGAAGAACGGTCTGCCCACCCAATCGGGGTTCCGCGCCTGCAAAAACTTCAGGACGAACACCCGCTGACCGCCGACCATGGCGATACCGTCGACAAGGACCTTGCCGGGTGTCGCCGACATGCTCGGGCCCCGGACGGTACGTCCCAGACCGGATACCTGACGGTAAGCGTCGTTGAAGATATTCAGCGCCTCTGCCAGCGGAACCGAGAAGTAGTCCCGGGGACCGGTGTCGCGCTCGACGAACATGTAGTAGGGGATCGCGCCGACTCGGACCTGCCGGCGCCACAGCTGTGCCCAGCTGTCCGCCGAGTCGTTAACGTGGCGAACGAGAGGCGCCTGGCAGCGCACCGCCGCACCGGCGTCTCTGATCCGACGCACAGCCAACTCGGCGATCGGCGTCTCCAGCTCGCGCGGGTGAGTGTAATGCGCCATCAACGCCAGGTGGCGGCCCGAACCACGCACCTCCTCGAACAACGTGAGCAAGTCGTCGGCGTCATCGTCGGTCACGAACCGGTACGGCCAGTAGGCAGGCGCCTTCGTGCCGATTCGGATGCTCGTGATATGATCCAGCGCCGGATCGAGCAACGGCTCGATGAATCGCCGCAGGACCGACGATTTCATGATCGCCGGATCGCCGCCCGTGAAAAGCACGCTCGTCACCTCGCGGTGGCCCTTCAGGTAACGAACCCACTTGTCCGACTCACGACTCGCAAACTTGAGATCATCGACGCCAACGAACTGCGCCCAGCGGAAGCAGTACGTACAGTAAGCGTGACATGTCTGACCCGCCGCCGGGAAGATCAGAACCGTCTCCCGGTACTTGTGCTGCACTCCCGGAATCGGCTCATCGTCGAACACCGGAACGTTCAGATCCCGCTGCCCCGCCGGGTGCGGGTTCATCGCGTACTGGATCGAACAGGCGGCCGCCCTTACCGCCTCTGCTGACGCACCGCGACGTATCAACCGGTACATCCGCGCCAGGTCGCGCGGACTCAACATGCCCGGCTGCGGGAACGTCAGTTGGAAGATCGGATCTTCGGGTATGTTGGACCAATCGATCAGTTCCTCTACAACGTAGTTGTTCACCCGGAACGGAAGAACGGCCGCGACCGCCTCCATCGCGATTCGATCCGTCACAGGCAGATGCTGAAGCTGAGGTATCAGTCCGATGTCCTTCCGCGTGTATACGCGATACTTGCGCGCTCCCGATCGGGCGATATCCGACCTCCGTTTCACCGGTTTTCCATATAGCATCCAGACCTCCGCCGTTTTACGTCCGGCAGGAACGAACCCCCTACCGGCCCCCGCACGAGCGGGCTTCACACCCCTGAGCCAGCTATTGGGACCGCAGACACTACTGCTGGGGCCAAGCGCCAGACTCGCCTTTCGACGCACCAGTCAACGCCCGGCTCGACGACGGGATCCCGCCCCACAGAGCGGGTACGGAGACGCAGTCTCCAGGGGCTAGTACACCCCTGAGGCCCGCAAAATCTCGCTGCCCTCCGACACTGCGTCGGTTGTACTTAGGTCAACCCCAGTGAAAGATACTCCCTTGGCCTCGTCTCTGCAAACGACGGATGTGCGCTGGCTTACCTCGATGTGGGGCTCGTTCTCAAGCCTGAGAACCAGCCCCGAGCCCGCTCTTGTGGCGCCGGCCGCCGTGTTCCTACTTTTCCCTGCCTGTGACTTTCTGCCCCGGCCAGTGGGCAGCTGATGACCCGACCGCATGAACTAACCCTCTGCTATATATTGTCTTACAGGACATAGCCCCCAGGGGCCTGGAAGATGCTTTTCGCTTCACAGTCATTCGGCGACTCGCGCAGCCCCACGTACCCAAGGGAACGAACCAGCAATGAGCAAAGCCAAGCAGACCCAAGCGACAGGCGCCGGAAACGGCAAAGAGGACCTGAATCCGTTCCACATAGCGCAGCAGCAGTTCGACCATGCGGCGCGCTACATCCCGGATCTGAAGGCCGGCCTGGTGGAGTGGTTGAAGCGGCCGAACCGGATGATCACGGTCGAGTTCCCAATCGAGACAGCGGAGGGAGAGGTAAAGAATTTCGTCGGTTACCGCTGTGTTCATAACCTGGCCCGCGGGCCGGGCAAAGGCGGGATCCGCTATCATCCGGACGTGACGGCGGATGAGGTTCGGGCGCTGGCGTCGTGGATGACCTGGAAGTGCGCAGTGCTGGACGTCCCGTTCGGCGGTGCGAAGGGCGGGATCATCTGCAACCCCAAGAAGCGTACGAAGGAGGACTTGCGGAAGATCACCCGGCGCTTCGTTTCCGAGCTAGGCGATGCGATCGGGCCGTACACCGACATCCCGGCGCCGGACGTGAACACCAACGCGGAGACGATGGCCTGGATCTACGACACCTATGACATGATGCACAAGGGCCGTAACAACCTCGGCGTCGTCACGGGCAAGCCGGTGAACATGGGTGGCTCGCTGGGCCGCAACGAGGCGACATCTCGCGGCTGTCTGTACTGCACCCAGCAGGCCCTGTCTATGGGCCTGGTGGACGGCCTCGACTCGGTGAAGGGCGCGACCGTGGTGGTCCAGGGCTACGGCAACGCCGGCGCCATCGCCGCGCAGCTCTACGCCGAGCAGGGCGCCAAGATCATCGCCGTGAGCGATTCGCGCGGCGGCATCCACAACCCGGAAGGTCTCGATCCCGACAAGGTGCTGGCACACAAGAAGAAGACGGGCTCGGTGGTCGGCTACCCGGGTACAAAAGAGGTGAGCAACGAGGAAATACTCACCATTCCCTGTGACATTCTCATCCCCGCTGCTCTGGAGAACGTGATTCGCGGCGATAACGCCGCAGAGGTCCAGGCCAAGGTGATCGCCGAGGCGGCGAACGGGCCGACGACACCGGCCGGCGACGCGATCCTCTTCGACCGCGGGATCCCGGTGCTCCCGGATATTCTGGCCAACGCCGGTGGTGTGACGGTGAGCTACTTCGAGTGGGTCCAGAACAACGAGAATGAGCAGTGGGAAGAGGATGAAGTCAACGCGAAGATGAGAGCCAAGATGATCAAGGCCACAGAGGCCGTTGTCAAAACGCAGAAAGAGATCAACGGCACGCTGAAAGAACTCGAGGCCCGCCGCCAGGAGCGTGGACTCGACGGTGACCGGTTGGCACCGATCGATCTGCGCACGGCCGCCTACGTCTTGGCGATCTCCCGGGTGGCCGAAGTCACCCTGGAACGCGGTATCTGGCCGTAATCCGCTTGGCAAACCCCGGTCCGCGAACATCGCGGACCGGTGACCCGTAATCGGTGTGTTCAGTAGTCGGTGGTCAGTAGACAGTGCGCTCGAAGTTGCGACTTCGACGACTCGCAGTTACTGATCACCGATCACCGACTACCGTTATCCGATCGCTGGTTCTGCCTTCGAAGTACAACGTTGGCTTGTTCAACCCCCGAGCCTATGGCAAACGCGAAGACTAAAGACAGACCCAAGCCGTTCCTGTTCCCCGAGTTCTGCAAGGCTTGCGGGCGCTGTATCTCCGCTTGCCCCAAGGACTGCATCGCGATGGGGACAGAGATCAACCCGGCCACTGGCTACACGCCGGTGGTCCTCGACCTCGAGGTCTGTAACGGCTGCGGACTATGCCTACAGGCCTGTCCGGAGCCCTACGGGTTGGCGCCGCTGCCCGCCGAGGTCGACTTCGAGCTCCTCGACCCGGAGATGCTTTTCGGGGCGCGAAAGACTACGGCGCCAGAGCCGGTAGCTATTCCCGACGAGAAGGTCCCGCTGCCGAAGCTCGAGCCGATGATCCTCAAGGGGAACCATGCCTCGGCCATCGGCGCCGTGCTGGCCGGCTGCCGTCACTTCTTCGGCTACCCGATCACGCCCTCGACCGAGGGGGCCGAGCTGCTGGCGCGGCTGCTGCCCCAGCTGGACGGCGTCTTTCTCCAGGCGGTGAGCGAGGTGGCCACCGTGAATATGATGTACGGCTGCGGCGGCGCCGGCATGCGTTGCATGACATTTACCTCATCTCCAGGGTTCAGCCTCATGCTGGAGGGGATCTCCTATATGATCGGCGCCCAGATCCCCGGGGTCTTCTTTAACGTCATGCGCGGGGGGCCGGGCCTGGGCAACATCGGGCCGGAGCAGGGTGACATCAAACTGGTCTGCCGCGGCTTGGGCCACGGCAACACGCACGCACTTGTGCTCGCCCCCTCCACGCCGCAGGAGATGCTCGACCTCACCATGGACGCTTTCGACCTGGCCTTCAAGTACCGGAACCCGGTCATCCTCGCCAGCGATGGTTTCCTCGGGCAGATGACCGGGCGCGTGAAGTTGCCCGAACACATGGTCAAGCCTGGACTGCCCGAGTGGGCGGTGTACGGCGACGAGATGCACAGGGGCAACCTGCACACTTCCATCCTCCTGATCGAACCTGATCTCGAAGCCCACAACGTCCGCCTGAACGAGAAATACGAGCGGATGAGCCGGGACGAGCAGCGGGCCGAACTGTTCCGCTGCGACGACGCCGATTGGGTCATCGTTGCCTGCAACACACCGGCCCGCATGGCCGAGGGTGCGATTCAGGTGCTGCGCGACCGCGGCATCAAGGTCGGGCTCTTCCGGCCGATCAGCCTGTGGCCCTTCCCCATCGACGCGTTCCTACCGCTCGTCGGACAGGCCCAGGGACTCGTCGTGGTGGAAGCGGGCGCCGGCCAGCTGGAGGACGAGCTGCGTCTTGCATTGAGCCATGCGGATGTCACGGAATTGCCGCCCATCGACCGACTGCACCATTTCGGTGGCGTGCTGCCCCAGCAGCATGAAATCGTAGAGAAGATCACCGCGTTGGCGGGGGACTGATATGAGCACCGTCTTTTACGAAAGATTCGAGCGACACGCCCACGGTGAAGGACTGAAGGGCCACTCCACTCACTATTGCCCCGGTTGCGGCCACGGACTGATCCACAAGTACCTGGCCGAGGCGATCGACGAGTTGGGTGTGCAGGACCGAGCCGTCGCAATCTCGCCGGTAGGCTGCGCCGTCTTCATGTACTACTACCTCGATGTCGGCAACACACAGGCAGCCCACGGCCGTGCTCCCGCCGTTGCCATCGGCCACAAGACCGCAAACCCGGAGGCCGTTGTTATCGCCTACCAGGGTGACGGCGACCTCGCAGCGATCGGCCTGGCCGAGATCATCCAGGCGACCCAGCTCGGCCTGCCCATGACGTTCATCTTCGTCAACAACGCGATCTACGGCATGACCGGCGGTCAACTCGCTCCGACTACGCTCATGGAGCAGCGCACGACCACCTCACCCATGGGGCGCAACCGTCTCATGGGCGAACCGATCAAGATGGCCGAGACCATCGGGCAACTTGATGGGCCCGTCTACGTCGAGCGCTGCGCGCTCTTTGACAACAAACAGCGGACCAGAGCAAAGAAGGCGATCAAGAAGGCGCTGCGCCTGCAGGTGGAGAAAAAGGGCCTCGGGTTCGTGGAGATCCTCTCCGAGTGCCCAACGCACCTGAAGTTGAGCACCGCCGAGACCGAGCAATGGGTCAAGGAGAACATGGTTCCGGTCTTCCCGTTGGGCGTCAAGAAGGAGGTGGAGCCCGAGCCGTGGTTCGAGTTGGGCCCGCCCAAGTTCGACGCCGACAGCGTGGTCGAGGTGATCGGCAGCTCGGCCGAGCCGCCACAGCGGTTCGGCAAGGGGTTCCCGGCTCATATCGCCGAGGGGGACGTTTCGATCAAGTTCGCTGGCGCAGGTGGAGACGGCGCGCAGACCATAGCGCTTCTGACTACGCGCACGGCGATCAACGAAGGGTTCGATTCGACTCACATCCCCAGTTATGGGCCCGAATCGAGAGGTGGCACCTCCTACGCCGATGTCCACATCGCCACCCAGGAAGTGCTGTCTCCGGCATCGCCGGAGCCGCACGTCCTGGTCGCGTTCAACCCGCCCAGCCTCGAGAAGTTCGGCCCCGATGTCCGGCCCGGTGGAATCGTAATCTATGACAGCTCTGTTATACCCAGCCCTCCGGAACTGGACCCCAGCCTCGAGGTGGTCGGAGTACCTTGTGCCCAAATCGCCAATCAGCTGGGGAAAGCGATGGTTAAGAACGTGGTGGCTCTGGGAGCGATGCAGGCCGCGACGAAGTTGTTCCCCAAGGAGAGCTTCCTGAACACCATGCGCCAGGCGCTCCAGCACGATTGCGCCTTGCTGGCCCTGAACGAAGAAGCTTTCACTTGGGGCGAGAAGGCCTACCAAGAAGCAGCCCCATAAGGTTCGTTGCCAGACTGGGAGGTTAATGGGAAGTAGGAGCACTACGCCCAGTTCTTTGCCAACGACTCAAGTGCGAACCGGATGTACTGAAGCATCTCAACGGAGGCACCAGATGTTTATCGGCGTACCGAGAGAGACCCACCGCCTCGAGCACCGCGTGGGGCTCTCACCCTATGCGGTCGCCCGGCTCAGCCAGTACGGACACTCGGTGGTAGTCGAGAAAGACGCCGGGGCCACCGCTAGGTTCTCAGACAGGGAGTACGAGGCAGCCGGCGCTCAGATTGTCTACAGCAGCGAGGAGGCGTACAAGCGCGCCGACATTGTCTGTAGGGTTGGAATTCTCTCGACTGAGGAGCTGGACCTCCTGAAGCCCGGCCTGATAATCTGCGCCTTCCATCACCTCGCCGTTGCTCCGCGGGAAAACGTCGAACGGTTGGCCGGGCTGGAGACGACGATCATCGGTTACGAGATCATCGAGGACGAGGAAGGCGACCATCCGATCCTGGCACCGATGAGCGAGATGGCCGGACACATGGCGGTCCAGGTCGCCGCACATTACCTGCAGAACGAAGCGGGAGGACGCGGTATCCTGATGGGCAACGTGCCCGGCGTCGCGCCGCCGACCGTCCTCATCCTGGGTGCTGGATCCGTAGGTAACAGCGCGGCGCGGCAGGCGCTGGCGAGTGGAGCGCACGTGATCGTGGTCGACGAGAGCCTGGCAAGGCTCAGGGCCCTAAGGAGGGAACTGTCGTCCCAGGTGGTTACGGCGGTGGCGGGGATGGCACAGCTCGAGAGGTTCACTGCGATCGCCGACGTAGTGATCGGCGCCATACTTGACCCCGGCGCCCAGGCACCGGTTCTGGTCACCGAGGACATGGTGAAGGCGATGAAACCGGGCAGCGTGATCCTGGACGTCGCTGTCGACCAGGGCGGCTGTGTCGAGACAAGTCGGCCAACCACGATCGACGATCCGACCTTCCTGGTCCACGATGTCGTCCACTACTGTGTACCCAACATGACCGCCAACATTGCGCGCACCGCCTCGCGGGCGCTCGCCAACGCCGTGTTGCCCACGCTCAACAAGATGCTACGCAGTGGACTGCGCGAAGCGCTACGCGATCCCGGCCTGGCGAAGGGCGTCTATATGTACGAGGGGCAGCTGGTCAACGAGCAGGTGGGTGCTATCATGGGCCTCCCCACGGTCCCGCTCGCGAACCTCGTCGGGGAGGGGCTAGCCGAATGAACTGGCTGGATGACTACAGGTCCAAACTGCAAAGCCCCGACGAAGCCGTCGAGAAGATCGCGAGTGGCGATTGCGTGTATTACGCCGGCAATGCGGCGATCCCGCAGGCTCTCGTCCGGGCTCTGGCCGGACGGGTCGACGATCTGCAAGACGTTCAACTCAACCACGTGCTCCTGGTGGGCCAGGACCCGCTTTCGCAGCCCGGGATGGAGGGGAGCTTTCGGCACAACTCGTTGTTCGTGGGGCCCGCCGACCGTAAAGCCGTGAACGAGGGGCGCGGCGACTACGTGCCCATCTTTCTCCACCAGATCCCGCGTCTCTTCCGCCAGCGCATCGTCGAGCTCGATGTAGCAATGGTACAGTGCTCGCCGCCCGACGAGCACGGCTTCATGAGCTACGGCGTCGAGACACTCGCTTCGATCGCCGCCTGCCAGATGGCCAAGCACGTCATCGCGCAGGTGAACGACAAGATGCCGCGGGTGCTCGGCGACTCGTTTATCCACGTGAACCGCGTCAACGCTATCGCCGAGTACACGGAGCCACTGCCCGAGCTCGAGCCCAAGCCGGCCACCGATGTCGAGAAGGCCATCGCTGCCAACGTCGCCCCCCTCATCCGGCCGGGCTCCACTGTCCAGATGGGGATCGGCGGCATTCCCGATTCGGTCTGGGAATCCTTGGAGGGCAACCTGGAGCTCGGGATTCACACCGAGATGATCTCGGACGGCGGCATGCGGGCGATCCAGCGCGGCATCGTTAGCGGCACGCAAAAGAACCTGCACCCTGGAAAGGTGGTCCTCACGTTCGCACTGGGCAGCGACGAGTTGTACGACTTCCTGGACAACAATCCACTGATCGAAGCACACCCGGTCGACTACGTCAACGACCCGTTCATCGTCAGCCAGAACGACAACATGGTGGCCGTCAATTCCGCCATCGAGGTCGACCTGACGGGCCAGGTGTGCTCCGACTCGATTGGACCTTATATCTATTCCGGCTTCGGCGGACAGGTGGATTTCATCCGCGGCGCGGCGAAGTCGAAGGGAGGCCGACCGATCATTGCCCTGCCGGCCAGCGCCAAAGGTGGCGAAGTCTCGCGGATCGTGCCGTTCCTCAAGCAGGGCGCCGGTGTGGTTACCAGCCGCGCCGACGTTCACTATGTCGTGACCGAGCACGGCGTCGCCAACCTGTTCGGCTTGAACCTGCGAGAACGGGCAGAGGCGTTGATCGAGATCGCCGACCCGCGGTTCCGGGACGAGCTTATACAGGCGGCGAAGGAGCGGAAGCTTCTGACGTGACAGTATGCGGTGTGCTGTATGCGGTAGCGGAAGGGAGGCCACACGCTGCACACCGCACACCGCACACCAAATCCGGGAGGCTACCTTGAAGAGGATCCTCGTAACAGGCGCGCTCGGTCAGATCGGATCGGAGCTCGTCGCCGCACTGCGTGGGCTCTGTGGTGCTGATTGCGTAGTCGCTTCCGACATCCGCATGCCGGCCGGCACTGTAGACAAGGACGGGCCGTTCGAATACGTGGATTGCACGCGGAAGCGGCTGGTCGACGAGGTGGTCCGCAAGTACGAGGTCGACTCGATCTACCACCTCGCCTCGCTGCTCTCGGCGACAGCGGAAGAGAAACCGCACGTCGCCTGGAACGTCAACATGGGGGGCCTCTATCGGGTGCTGGAGGTGGCGCGCGAGAACCGTTGCGCCGTGTTCTTCCCCAGTTCTATCGGCGCCTTCGGGCCGTCCACACCGCCCGACCGGACACCGCAGGACACGCTGCAGCGCCCGACGACCATGTACGGGGTGACCAAGGTGGCCGGCGAGCTGCTCTGCGACTACTACCACCAGCGTTTCGGTGTCGACACGCGGGGCCTGCGCTATCCCGGCCTCATCTCATACGTCGCTCCGCCGGGCGGTGGCACGACCGACTACGCGGTCGAGATCTTCTACGAGGCGATTCGCAACAAGCGTTATACCTGCTTCCTGGGTCCGGACACCTGCCTCGACATGATGTATATGCCGGACGCCATCAAAGCGGCCATAGACCTGATGAACGCTGATCCGGCCCGGCTCATCCACCGCAACGCCTTCAACGTGACGGCGGTTAACTTCACCCCGGAACAATTGGGGGCCGAGATACGTACACACGTACCGGAGTTCACCATCGAGTACGAGGTGGACCCCGTTCGCCAGGGAATAGCGGACTCCTGGCCCAATTCCCTAGACGACAGCGCCGCCCGGGAAGAGTGGGACTGGCAGCCTGAATACGACCTGCCATCGATGACCCGGGACATGCTGGAGAACCTCAGGGTGAAGCTGAAGGCCGGCTAGGCCGGCACTCTGACGGCTGTGCGGCCCAGCCCTTGCCTAAAACCCAATAGCCATGCATAGTTGCACGGCCGCTCCCATCCCCCGTCCCCCGCTCCAAGGACTCATCGCCCGGTAGGCCGCGCGACCCGCGCAGCCCACCGATCCCGAGGAGGAAGCATGAAGTCAATCTTGAATCGTACCACGTTGAACAACGTCCTGGCCCTGGGCGGCGTGGTCATCATCCTGCTGCAGACGCTGATGATCGCATACCAGCGGATCGAGGTCGCGATCGTCCTCGCAGGNNGATCGTCCTCGCAGGGATCATGATCAACCAGATCGGCGTCTGGGGGCTTGCCAACAAGCTCCTCCCCGAACGACGCGTTTACCTGCAGCTCCGGGCGGAGGTCGACCGCTTCATCGGCCTCGTCCGCCAGCTCAACGCCAGCGCCGTGGCCGAAGACGACCCCGAGGTCGACTCGACCAAGGCGCTCATGCACGAGTCCATCGAACGCATGGTGTCGGTGGCCGCTGTGAAGACAGAGGACCAGTAGCACCACGACCGGTCATTCTGACCGAACATGCGGAGACAGATATTCCCGTGGCGGGCGGCCCCAGCGCCGGGACCCGCCGCAACGAGCGAGCAGAAGGCGCTGCAAGCACGGCACACAGCTTGCCCGACAGGATGCGCCGTTTGGCCTCAAGGGCTCGGCGCATAAGCGAGGATGAGAGATGCGGAACAAGAGCGGTTTTACACTTGTCGAGTTACTCACGGTCATCCTGATCATCGGCCTGCTGGCGGTGATCGCGCTTCCGCGGTTCGTTAATACCCGGGACAAGGCCTTCTACTCGGCCATGCGCTCCGATCTGCGGAACCTGGCAACGGCGGAAGAGAACTACTTCGCCGAGACCCTGAGCTACACGAACGACAAGAACCGGCTCGACAGCTACCGAACCAGCAAGCGGATCATCGTCTCGATCCCGGAGGCGACCGACAAGGGCTGGCGGGCGATGGCGACGCACGAGATGAACACCGATCTGGAGTGCGAGATTTATTACGGCACCGCCACGGGACAGACGATCGCCACCAACGGCGGCGCCGTCTACTGTAACAACTAGGCGCGCCGGCGGCGGCACCACGACAACACATAGCGGTCCCCGGCTGGGAAAGGCGAGTCCCGGCTCGGGGACTTTTGACGTCCAAGCGGACGGGACGGACGGTCTGTAGCTTGCTGGCCGTTTACATCGGCGGCCGCTAAGTTGAGTTGTGATGTTGGCATTACTGGGTTGGATTCGACTTTCGAGGTCCCGTCGAACTCATGACAAGCGAGTTGGCAGCGCACCGTGGCGCGGCACGCTCACGCCTCCTAACTCTCCTCCCGGTCGCGACGCTCGCTGCAGTCAGCGCGGCGTGTGAGGTCCGCGAGGGCGGATACCAGGGCTACCAAGGTTCTGGGCGGTGCAAGAGCTGCCACGAGGACTTCTACGCTCTCTGGGCCCCGTCCCACCACGGGCTCGCGATGCAGCCTTTCACGCCCGAATTCGCCCGCACCGAGATCGACCCACCCAGCGACGCGATCGCGATAGGCGACGTTACCTATAGCGTCGAGTTAAGGAATGGAATCGGCTGGGTGCACGAGCGCGGCCCAGATGGGGTGACGGAGTACCGAATCGAGCACGCCATGGGCGGCAAGAACGTGTACTTCTTCCTCACTGAGCTCGAGCGCGGGCGCCTTCAGGTCCTCCCGCTCGCCTACGATGTCCGTCGCCGGGAGTGGTACAACACGACGGCCGCCGCCGTGAGACACGAGGCCGATCTAGATGATGAGGCCATCGACTGGCGCGATCCGGAACTCACGTTCAACACGTCGTGTTACACGTGTCACGTCAGTCAGCTATCCACCAACTACGACCTCGAGACCGATACCTATAACACCGTCTGGCTGGAGCCCGGCATCAACTGCGAGACGTGTCACGGCCCCGGCGGCGAGCATGTGCGGGCTTGCAACGACGAAAACTGCCCCGAAGGCACGGCGATAATCAGCAACAAGGACTTCACTGCGCAGCAGATAAGCGACCTGTGCGCGCCGTGCCACGCCAAGATGTGGCCGATCACGCAGACCTTCACGCCGGGCGACCGCTACTTCGACCACTACGACCTCGCCGCGTTCGAGCATCCCGACTTCTACCCGGACGGGCGCGACCTGGGCGAGAACTTCACCTACACTCTCTGGTTGACGAGCCCCTGCCTGGCCTCCGGTGAGCTCGATTGCCTCGACTGTCACACGTCGAGCGGCCGCTATCTGTTCACGGGATCTCAGGCGAACGACGCCTGCCTGCCCTGCCACGCCGAACGAGTCGGCGACGCGCCGGCGCATACCCATCACGCGGCCGACAGTCCGGGGAACGAGTGCGTCTCCTGCCACATGCCGACGACCGAGTTCGCGCGCATACGGCGAAGCGACCATTCGATGAGACCGCCGACGCCGTCGGCGACCATCGCCTTCGGTTCGCCCAACGCCTGCAACCTTTGTCACGACGACGAGGACGCCGCCTGGGCCGATCGATGGGTGCGTCAGTGGCACAAGACCGACTACCAGGCTCACATCCTGCGACGCGCCCAGCTGATCGACGACGCTCGCAAGCGTCAGTGGGACCGGTTGCCCGAGATGCTCGGGTATCTGGAGAGCGAACGGCGCGATGCGATCTTCGCAGCCGCTCTGATCCGCCTACTCGAGGACAGCGGCGACGAGCGGTTGTGGCCGGTCTTGGTGCGACTGCTCCAGAACGACCCCGCCCCGATCGTGAGAGGAAGCGCCGCCACCTCGCTGGGCGCTTATCTCACCTCCGAGGCCGGTGCGGCTCTGCTGGCGGCGACCCGCGACGACTACCGGGTCGTTCGGATCCGAGCCGCCGAATCGCTGGCAGGCTACCCGCAGGAGCTGGTCCCGGTTGAGGAGCGCCGCGGCCTGGAGCTGGCGTTCGGCGAGCTGCTGGCGGCTTTGCGCAGCCGGCCCGACGACTACTTCACCCACTACGGGCTGGGGAACCTCCATCTCGGCCGCGGTGAGCTTCCGCAGGCACTCGCCGCCTTCGAGACGGCCTTGAAACTGCGGCCGGATTTCCTGCCCGCCCTGGTCAACATCGCGATGACTCAGGCCCAGCTTGGTGAGGCCGATGCGGCAGAGGCGTCGCTGCGCGAGGCGCTCGAGATCGAACCGACCAACGCTGCGGCGCATTTCAACCTGGGACTCCTGATGCTCGAGCGTGGCGACGGCCGGCAGGCCGAGGTACATCTGCGGGCAGCCCTCGAAACCACACCTCGGTTCCCCGCCGCAGCCTTCAACCTCTGCGTACTGCTGGCTGAAGACCGACTCGACGAGGCGATCGAATGGTGCCGACGGGCCGCCGAGTTGCAGCCCGGCGATCCCCGTAACGCTTACACCCTCGCCTTCTACCAGAACCTCGGTGGGGACGCGCCGGGGGCCGCAAGCACGCTGCGTGAGCTCATCGCTCGCCACCCCAGGTACGGCGACGCATACGTCCTGCTGGGAACCGTCTACGAGGAAGTAGCCGACACGGCGGCCGCCATCGCTGCCTACAGACAGGCGCTGGAGAGAGAAGTCCTTGCCGAACCCGACCGGCGGGTCATAGAGGCGCGGTTGCTGGCGCTGCAGAGACGGTAACGTGACTGCGAACTCGTCGCTCGGGCGAGCTACCCCGGATCCCTACGGCGTTATCCGCTGCGAGGGCGCGGCTTGGCCGGTTCGAACTTCGTACTGACCCCAGTCGGCTCGGCCGGCGACGTTCATCCCTACATCGGGATCGGGCGCGAGCTACGAGGTCGAGGTCACGACGTCACCTTGCTGGCGGGTGAGCCCTTCCGCGCCGCCGCCCAGCGAGCGGGACTGAAATTCGTCTGCGGCTGGTCCGCAGAAGACTACGAGGCTGCAACCCACCACCCCGACCTCTGGCACCCAACCAAAGGTCTCCGTTTCCTACTGGACGGCGTCGGCAGCATGCTGGGCGCGATCTACGCCAAGCTCTCCGAGCTCTACGAGCCCGGACGAACAATCTTCGTCGGGCACACGCTCTCGTTCGCAACCCGGACGTTCGAAGAAAAGAGCGGCGCACCAGCCGCCACGATCCACATCGCGCCCAGCGCCTTCCGCTCCAGCTTCGTGGGACCGGCGGTCGCCGCTGGCCGCGACCTCGCCAGCGCACCCGGGTGGGTCAAGCGCGGAATCTGGTGGCTCGGCGACCGGCTGGTGATCGACCCGATGATCGCCCCCGCCCTGAACGCGTGGCGCGCCAAACTGGACTTGCCCCCGGTCAGCCGCGTCTTCCATTCCTGGCTCCATTCGCCGCAGCGCACCATCGGCATCTTCCCCGAGTGGTTCGGGCCACCGCAGCCCGACTGGCCGCCACAGGTCCGCCTGACGGGCTTTCCACTCTTCGATGAAGCGGACGACCACTCCGTCGACCCGGAGCTCGAGGATTTCCTCGCCGCAGGAGAGCCGCCGATCGTCTTCACACCCGGCACGGGCAATCGCCAGGCGTCGGCCTTCTTCGACGCTGCTGTGAGCGCTGCACGTACGCTGGAGCGTCGTGCCCTGCTGCTCACGCAATTCCCGGAACAGCTACCGGACGATCTACCGGCGACCGTGAAGCATGTACCCTACGCCCCGTTCTCGCGCATCCTGGATCGCTGTGCCGCACTCGTGCACCACGGCGGGATCGGCACCTGCGCCCAGGGACTCGCCGCCGGCATCCCCCAGCTCACAATGCCGATGGGCTTCGACCAACCGGACAATGCGATGCGCTTACACCGGCTGGGCGTCGGCTCGTGGCTCAAGCCGCGCAAGTTCACGGCGCGGCGCGTGGCATCGTCATTGAAGGTTCTACTCGACAGTCCGGGAACAGCCGCAGCGTGCAGCAGGTACAGCGAAGCTTGTCTTACCGCTGACCCCGTCGCGCAGACCTGTGATCTAATAGAGGACCTGAGCTCCGCGTGAGGCCTGGCCGCGCGGCGCGGCTGCGCGACTGGTCGCAGTCGCCACGAGCGCACATATTGTCCTGTTGTGATGGACCTTGTGCAGCACCTCGGCAGGGGACCGCTGGCACCCCACCACAGCCGCTGGCTCGGCCGTATGCTGCTCTACAGGGGTGACTACACCGGCGCCATCGAGCAGAGTCGCAGGACGTTGGAGATCGACCCGACCTATTCCCAGTCACTACTCGACATCGGCTCCGCGTACCTGCGGCTGGACCAGCCGGGCGAAGCAGAGCTACGTCAGGGCGGAGATCATGGCGATGGGCTATGCCGCGCTCGGCGAGCACGACAGGGCATTCGCCTGCCTCGACGAGGCGCTCGAGGCACGCTCGGCCGGACTCGTCTACCTCCACCTCGACCCCGGTTACGAGCCGCTGCGCTCAGACCCCCGCTTCGCCGCACTAGTCGAGAAACTGGGACTGAAGTAGCGTTCTCCGCCGACCCCGGCGAGCCTAATCCCCGAACTTGATACCCTGCGCCAGCGGCAGCTCGGTGCTCCAGTTGACGGTGTTGGTCTGCCGGCGCATGTACGCTTTCCAGGCGTCGGACCCCGACTCGCGGCCGCCGCCCGTCTCTTTCTCACCCCCGAAGGCGCCGCCGATCTCGGCGCCACTCGTGCCGATGTTGACGTTGGCTATCCCGCAGTCGCTGCCCCGGTGCGACAGGAAGAGTTCGGCCTCGCGCACGTTCTCGGTGAATATCCCCGACGAGAGCCCCTGGGGAACGCCGTTGTGGTACGCGATGGCTTCATCCATCTCGTCTACTGCCTGCCGCGCGGTCGACGATTTCTTGCCGTACCCTATGATATAGAGGATGGGCGCGAACGTTTCCTCCTGAACGATCTCGTACTCGTTCTTCGCCGCAGCGATGCACGGCCTCACGTAGTGGCCGCCGGGGTACTCCGGGCCGTCCAGCGGCCGTCCGCCGTATAGGATCGAGCCGCCCTCGTCCTGGACACGTTTGATGGCGTTCTGCAGGTCCTGGACTGCGTCGATTGTGACCAGCGGTCCCATCAGTGTGCCCGGTCCGCGGGGATCACCGATGGGGATTCCCTCGTACGCCTTCACCAGCCGGCTCACCAGTTCGTCCCGCATCGATTCGTGGACGATGATGCGGCGCGTCGAGGTGCAGCGCTGGCCGGCGGTGCCCACGGCACCGAACAGGATCGCGCGGATCGCCATGTCCATGTTGGCGCTGGGCGTCACGATGATCGCGTTGTTGCCGCCCAGCTCCAGAATGGTTCGGCCGAGCCGCTCGCCCACGACCTTCCCCACGCGGTAGCCCATCTGGCAGCTGCCCGTCGCCGAGACGAGCGGGATGCGCCGGTCGTGCAGCAGGCGGTCGCCGACCGTCGAGCCCTTCCCGACGACCAGCGACATGATCGCCGGATCCACATCGTTCTCGCGGCAGACCTCGGCGGCGATCTTGGTACAGGCGATAGCGGTGAGCGGCGTCTGACTCGATGGCTTCCAGAGCACGGCGTCGCCACAGACGGCGGCGATCGCCGTGTTCCAGCTCCAGACCGCCACCGGGAAGTTGAAGGCGCTGATGACACCCACCACACCCAGCGGGTGCCACTGCTCGAACATGCGGTGGTCCGGCCGCTCCGACTGCATGGTCAGGCCGTAGAGCTGGCGCGAGAGGCCGACGGCGAAATCGCAGATATCGATCATCTCCTGGACCTCGCCTTCGCCCTCGGCCACGATCTTGCCCATCTCCAGCGTCACCAGCTGGCCCAGCTCGCTCTTCAACTCGCGCAGCCGGAGCCCGAGTTGGCGAACCAGCTCGCCGCGCCGGGGCGCCGGTACGGTCCGCCACTCCAAGAACGCCTCGTGGGCCCGGGCGACGATCCCGTCGTATTCCTCTTCGCTGACCTGCCTGACGGTGGCGATCCGCGAACCGTCGATCGGGGTTATGACCTCCAGATCCGGCCCCGATCCTACCCACTCGCCGGCGAATCCGCCCGGGTTCACATCCTCTATGCCAAGCCTCTCGAGAAAGTCTTTACCCTTCGCCATATCGGCACCTGCCTATCTAGTTGTTGTTGACAACAGGAATTCGCATCGGAGGCGGAGGATCACTCCACCGTTCGTTCAGCGCGCGGCGTCGGCCGCGGCTTCTGTCTCGTACAACTGTCCGGTCTCGAGCTCCAGGACGATCCGGTCCGCATCGTACACGGCGTCCAGCGCGGCTAGAATCGCCCGGACGTCGACCATGATATTGCGTCCCCGCTCGGGCAGATAGATGAAATCGCGCGACAGACCCTCGATATTGCGGTCGAAGTTGAGTCCCACAAGTTCGAGCTCGGGCGTCACGGCCGGCGAGCCCGAGTTGCCACCGTAGGTGTCAGCGGTCGAGATGAAGTTCAGCGGCGTCGACAGATCGAGACCTTCAGGCGGTGTCCGCCACTTCTCCGGCAGGTCCCATTCGGTGCCCGGGCCGTGCGAGCTGAACAGGTCGTACATCCCGTAGAACGTGGTATAGGGTGGCGCTATCGTCCCGTTGTACTCGTAGCCCTTCACCACGCCATCGGTGATGCGCGGCGAAGAGGTCCCATCAGGCGGTATACTCCAGCCGTAGACCTCGAAGCGGGCGCGTCCTAGATCACTCTCCAGCTGGCTCTCCTCGCGCGAGAGACGTCCTGACGCCTGCCGATATTCCTGATACAGCGGTAGGAACGCCCCTGCCAGGCGGACCGCCGGGTCTCCCATCAACGACGCGTCAATCTCCAACGCCTCCCTCGTCCGCTCCGCACTGCTCAGTACCGAACTCTCCAGTAGCGCTGCCGCCGCGTCCGACGGCGAGCGCCCCCGCAGCGCCGCTCGTGTGACCGTATGGCTCGGGCCCAGATAGCGTTGGAAGTCGGCGAAACGCGCCGCTAGGTAGCCCTGCTCCAACTGCGGCGGATGATCGCCGAGTCGGAGCACCTGTCCCTTCAGCTCCTCGATCGATTCGGCCGTCGCACCGCTGGCTCGCGCCTCCAGGTAGGCCAGTGCCGCTACCGCACGCGACAGCGTCATGGAGGAGTACGTCGGGTTGCGCAGCGCGTAGAACGCCCCGTACGACGCGGCCAGCGATGCCTTGTCCCGTTGGATCGCTGCAAGCCGATCGAAGAGCGTCCCATACTGCTCACTGAGGTCCGCATTCTCACCGATCGCCGCCTGCAGCTGCCTTTCGGCTCCCAACTTCCTCGCCATAATCATCGGGTCTCTGAGCGCGGTGAGCTGGCCGGTTCGTGCCTTGAGTGAGTTCGACAGGCTGAACATCCGGTTACTGATGTTCATCGCCGCGGCCCGCTCCGGCTCCGCTCGCCTGAACGCCTCCAGAGCGTCCAGACGGCTCGTGTAGAAGCCGATGCGTACCGGGACCTCGACGTCGCGCTGGTACTCGAGTTGAGCAATTGTGCGAAGCCGGTTGGTCGAGCCCGGGTTGCCGACCACGAACACGACATCGCCCTGCTCCGCACCTTCGTCACTCATACGGAGGTTGTGCTGTGGTTTATAGGGGACCCCGTCCTGGTCGTAGATCCGCAGGAAGGCAAAATCGAGATCGTGGCGCGGGTAGGTGAAGTTATCCGCGTCCCCGCCGAAGAAGGCTATCTGGGCCTCCGCCGCCACCACCAGCCGCACGTCGGTGAAACGGCGGAAGACGTAGGCCGAGTATCGGCCTCCGTGGTAAAGCGGCACCATCTGCACCCAGATCGAGTCGCCCGCTCCGGCGTACCGCTCCAGCAGCCGGGCTTTGATCCCCTCCAGCGTCTCTCCCCGTATCCGCTCACGCTCCTCATCTGTCGCGGCTCTATCGGTCGCGCTGAACACCTCGTTGCTCACATCCTCGATGGCGATAAGCTGGTCGGCGTAGTTTCCCGTGGGCCGTTCGTCGGCAAGCGTCGACGCGTAGAAGCCATCGGCGAGCAGGTCCTCCCCGGCCCGGCTCGCCTGCGCCGCGTCACCGCGCACGCAATGATGGTTGGTGGCAACAAGGCCGTTGGGCGAGACGAAGGAAGCCGAGCAGCCCCGGATTCGCAGCACCGACAGCCGGATCCTCTCGAACCACTCTTCGTCCGCATCGAAGCCGTACATCTCGCTGAAATACTGAGCGGGTGCATATTCGAACGTCCACATCTTGCCAAAGTCGAACTGGCCAACGCCGACATTGTCGAGATCGGTCTGCCCAACCTGCGCCTGGGACGGTAGGATGAGGGTGATCAGGAGGGTGGCCGCCAGAACAAGAGAATTCGTCCATCTTCGCCCACGACCCAGCACTCTGGCCATCTTGGCCTCCGTCTATTCAGATAGTGTTCCGTAAATCGCGACGCTAAGGGCCTGCGTCCTCACTGGACACGGGATTCTATCATCTTCGCACCGCCGAGGCCACACGGTCGACGCTCGGCGGTCCGTCCTCACGGCTCCGTCCCCCGACAGCCACTTGAGAAATCGAGCGCCAGTGTATACAGTCCCCCGCGCCTGCATCAAGCCAACCGTAACCGGAGAGTCCGAGGCACATGAAACGCACAACCCGAGCAGTAAGAGCGATCACCCTAGGCGCCGCCGTATCCCTCGCCGCAGATCCCGCGACAGCCCTGGCCCAAGATGAGAAGGAGCTCGGCTGGTTCTTCACAGCCGAGGTCACAGGCGTGTGGGCGTCCGGCAACTCCGAGTCGACCACCTTGGGACTGGCAGCCACCGCACGTCGCGTCTGGAATAACTCGGAACTCAAGATCGACGGTGGAGCGGTTCGCACCGAGTCCAGCACCACCACGCGAACTGCGGTCGGCACCATCGACGACTTCGTGGTCGAGGAAGAAACGACACGAAGGAAGACGGCGGAGAACTACTACCTCAGAGGCCGTTTCAACTACAAACTGAGCGAGCGGTTTTTCACCTTCGCCGGCGCCGATTGGCTGCGGAACACCTTTGCGGGAATCGACAGCCGCCTGCTGTTCGCGGCAGGTGCCGGTAACATATGGCTCGATGATGACCGCCTCCGCCTCAGGACGGACTACAGCACCACCTACACGTTCCAAGAAGACGTTGTCGAGAACCCGTTCATCAAGACGAGTTTCCCAGGCCTGCGGCTGTCCTACAACCTCTGGTGGAACCTCACAAGCTCTACCGATTTCGAGAGCACCTTCATTGCCGACTGGAACCTCGACAACACAGAGGACTTGCGTTTCGACTTCACGAACTCGCTACCGATCGCGATAAGTGCGAAACTCGCCTTGAAGCCGAGCCTACAGCTCCTGTGGCGGAACGAACCGTCGCTGACCCAGGTCGCACTGGAGGATCTGAGTGGGATCCCGACCGGTGACACCGTGCTAGTCCCGCTCGAGAAGTTGGATACGTTCTTCACCCTAGCACTGGTCGTGAGGCTGCAGTGATCTGACGGGTGGCGAACCGGCGGGCACGTCCGGTCGAGACGCCGGTGCAACTGCGGATCAACACCTGCGCCGCGCAGCCGAGGTCCCGTTCGGCCGCGCGGCGTTCTATTCGGGGCGCGCGCGCTGCAAGTAGGCGCGCAGGTCGCCGACGTCGTATCGACCGTTCTGGTTATTGAAGTCGTCGAGATACGCTTTCTCGAGATCGGTCAGCTCATTCAGGTCATCGAGCAAGAACGGGCCCAGCACCCGGTCGACCGCGATCGGCGCCGTCGACAGGACAAGGTGGCCCAGCCCATCGACCAAAGTGACCTCGTAGATGTTGACCTGTGACGAGCCTCCGAGTCCTCCGTCCAGCCGGGTGGACGGCTGGGTAGCAAACGTCAAGCTGCCTGCGCCCAGCGCGCCGAAAGCGTCGCCGGCCTCACCGCGATTGCCTCCCTGCGGGTATGTCTTCACCAATGTGCTGTCACCGTCCGCCTCGACCAGGTTGACACGATAGATCGGCACGCACTCGGGGCACGGGCGGAACGGGACCGTATCATTGATCCGATAGATCAGCACGCCCGCGGCGGGAAGACCGAGATCGAAACCGTTACGTTCCCGGTACTCGATGAGCAAACGTTCGTCGACGCCGAGGGGGATCTCGAGAACCTCGCCGCTCGTGCGGACCGGTGACAGCGTCACCTCCAGAAGTTCGGCTTGCGGAACCAGCACGATCTGGTCCAACCACCCCATGCGCCTCTTCTCCCACGCTCCCATGTGCGTGGGCCGCCTCCAAGCGTTCCGGTCCGATGTCCCACAGCCCCAGGCGCCCGCCGCCATCAGCGACCAGCAGCCTACCACCCAGCGTCGCTCTTCGGGAAGGATCCCGTAGACCGGATGGTAGAGGTCCGGCAGGCCCAGGTTGTGGCCGAGCTCGTGGGCGACCGTCGTGATTGGCGTGATGTCCGTCCCGTCGCAGGTCACGATGCTCTGGATGAAATAGGCATCGATCTTGACCCAGCCACCGCCCGCCAGCGCGTCGTCCGTCACGAATTCATCTTGGCCGTTCCAACCCGAGATGCCCCAGAAATGCGGCCAGATGCCGGGACCACCGCAGGAAGCCGAGACGGCCGGGAAATAGAACGCTATCGCGTCGACGTAGCCGTCGTCGTCGCCGCTGTTCGGCACGTTGTCAGGCCCATCGTTGTCGTAGAGACTGAAGTCGATAGAAGCGTCGACCTGCGATAGCGCCTCGACCATGTATTCGCCGGTCCGCGCGTCGTCACCCAGCCCGTACTCGCTGCCAACCACTTGATCCAGGGTCAGGCTCGTGCGCACCCACGGACCCACCTCGCCGTAGATGTTCAGTCGGCCACCCGAGACCTCGGCGTAGAACTCCTTCAACGTCCCATCCTCGGCAGGGCCGTCGAACAGGGTACGGCTCAGGTCGTCCGACGTGTAGACCGGGTCCGGCGAATCGGCGAACAGCGCCGGGATCGCCACGAAGGGCAGGTCTCCGGCGACCGGCTGGCTCGCGGCGACGGCGCGCTCCGCCCGTAAGACCCAGCCGCTCGATCGGCGAAGAGACTCGGCTCTGAGTCTCAGTCTCTCCACATATTGCGGCGACAGCCCACGACTCGTTACCTGCGCCGGGACAATATCCTGAGCGCCGCCGACGCTCGGAGCAAAGACTGCGAGGCCAATGACCAGCGCGATCAAAGGATTCTTCGTCGTCATGATCGCACCTCCGGTCACCAGCTGTAACCGACGGCGTACTGCGATACGTCGTCGCGCGCTTGATTGGATGGGTCGGCCACCTCGATGACCTGCAGTTCCGGGTGCGACTGCCGATCGGCAACGCTCATCGTGAAGCTAAGGTCGCCAGATATGTCCATGAGAACAACGATCCGGCTCGTACCGCCAACCCGATTGTGATAAACGTCACAGCCGTCGCAGTCGACACCTGTGATCCCGGCATCGCTCGTCTCGAATACTGCCGCACCTTCGTCGCCGTGAGGAGAGATGAGGTTGACTACCAGATCGCCCGCGCCGGGCGGTGGCTCGGAGGGCCCGTCATCGCCGCAGGCCAAGCAGCCCAGCGCTACGACTGCGACCAGGAGCCTTGCAGCTCCGAACCGCCTCACAGCCACAGCGCTACTTGTTTTCGAACCATGTAAGGAGTCCATTGCACCACCTTGTCCTGTGGGTCGGGGGTAGGCCGCAAAGTAAGTTCTGCCGCGCAGGCCAGCCAGTCGACGCGTAGCGTCGCATCTGCCGAGCCAATCGCCAAAGTCGGGGCTCCGTCTATAGTACGGAACGGTCGGCTACCCCGGTTTCCAGCGCATTGCAGCGACGGTAGCACACCCCGAACGCGGGACTCCCCAGCCAGTTCCCTCTCTACTGGACGACGGTGATCCTCGCGTCACGCATCTGGGCCGGGTGGACCTCGCAGAAATAGACCCAGGTACCCACCACCGCCGGCGTGAAGCTGAACGAGCCACCGGTACCCAAGAGGCTGCTGTCGAACGATGCACCGCCGGCCGGCGAGCTGGTCGATGTCGCCGTATGCGCAACACCATCCCGGTTCACCCACTCCACCGTGTCGCCCAGCTTGATAGTGATGTCATCCCCACCCAATGGGGCCCGAAACGCGATGCCCGACATGTCGACCGTTACCGTGATCGGTCCTGGATCCGTCGCGTTGGCCGTGAAGCTAGCCTCTTGAGTAACACCACTTACACTGGCCGTCACCGTGCTTTGTCCGGGCAGTAAAGACAGCGTGAAATTGACCGACGCCTCACCCCGGCTGTTCGTCTGGCTGCTGGAGCTCGATAGCAGTCCACTACCAGAACTCACGGTCCAGTCGACGGTGACGCCGGACACCGGGTCACCCTGATCATCGGTGGCTTTGACCACCAAAGCTTGCCCGAGCTGGCTGCCCCGCGGCTCGGACTGTGCGTCACCGGCAAAGACTTCGATCGCGGCTACGTTCAAGTTGGGCCCACCGATTCCACCTCCGTCACCGCCGCATCCCGTCAGGGCCAGCACCAGCCCGCCGGCGATTGGAGCATAGTGTAGACTACGCATCATGTCCTCCTCATTGTCGTTTCTGAGTCGCTCCCGACTCTCGCCATCCCTCATCGACAAAGAACAGCCCGGCCCGGAATGCGGTTCCGGACCGGGCTGCCCCTGGTCGGTGGAGGACTGCTGCGGTGTCCTCAGAGCGAATTCACTACCTTAGCTCCTTATGAAAAGCAGGCCCCTAACCCGACCGCTCGTCACCCTGAACCCGGTGATCGAGCCGTCGGCGTCGCGCTCGAACTCGACTTCCCGGAAGAACCAGGTATCGCCGCTAAACGCGTCGGGAGCAGACGGCGTCAACGGGATGGGATCGTGCCGCACGTGCGTAGCTACGAGCGAATCGTCGCGAACGACCAGCGTGTACGTCGCGCCGAGCTCCTCGCTGTAGTACTCGCCCGTGTACTCCTCCAGCCCGACCTGCTCGGGCGCAAATGGCTCAATCCGATGCGCCTCGACCGTCTCGTCGCCCTCGCTGGCAATGAACCGATAGACCTCGCCCGCCTCGTCCCGCTCGAAGGTCACGTACACGTCGCGGTCAGGGACAAGGAACCGTGTCTCCGACTCCGGTACCAGCTCAAGTCGCGGCCCATCCGCTCCCTGGGTCCACAGGCGGTCACCCTCCCGGAAGACCTTCACCACCTCGGTCCCGATCTGGTAGTCGCCCGCGTAATCGTCGTAGATCGCGGGATCGACCTCGACCGCCGGAGGCTCCGACTCGGGCTCGATGGCCGGCTCCGGTTCCTCGTCCTGCAGCCTGTCAGCCAAGTACACGTCGGCAACGCGCCGCGCCATTGAGCTGGAACTGAAGTCGCCAAGATTGCTGAGCACCACCACGATGAAGTCTTCTTCGGGGAAGCGGGTTACATAACTCCGATACCCGGCGTCGCTGCCGCTGTGTCCGACGGTCCTGAGCCCGCGGTACTCACCAATCCCCAGCCCGAAGGCGTAGCTCAGTGTATCGCCGTTATTCAGGATACCGCGCCTGTGCATCGCCTCTATGACTGCCGGGCCGCCGACCTTCCCGTCACTCAGGTTCTTTTCCCACTTCACAAGATCTCGAACGGTGGTGAAGAGACTGGTCGCACCCACGTTGGCATAGCTCAGCACCGCCTTGCGGTAACCGTTATCGCGGCGCGCATAGGAGTAAGCACGGTTCGGAACCACCAGTTCGTGGTCATCGTGGAAGTGCGTGTCGGTCATACCGAGCGGACGAAAGATGTTGTCGGCCGTCCACTCTGCGAACGACTGCCCCGTCACTCGCTCGACGATTTCCGCCAGCAGAGTGTAGCCCGTGTTGCAGTAGAGATACTCGTCACCCGGCGTGAAGTTCAACTCGCGCTGCCGACGTACCAACCGCATGATCTGATCGCGGGTGATCACGTCGTCGAGCCGCCACCCCGCCATCGCCAGCAGCACCCACTGGTCGCGCAGGCCGCTCGTGTGGTGGATGAGATGCCGGATCGTGATCGTGTCGCCGAAGTCCGGCACTTCCGGCAGGTGAGTGCGAATGTCATCGTCCAGCGACAGCTTCCCCTGGTCGGCGAGCATCGCAACGGCGAAGGCGGTGAACTGCTTCGAGACCGATGCGACATGAAAGACTGTCGTCGGCGTTATCGGGATTTCGTACTCGAGCTGGGCGAGCCCGTATCCCTGCTCGTAAACGATCTCACCGTCGCGTGCGACGGCTAGGGCCGCGCCTGGTGAGCCGGGGGCGTCCCAGGGCGCGAACAGCTGATCGACCCGTCCCGACATCGTCCCCGCCACAGGCTCGAGGCGCAGAACAGTGATCGCATACCCTCCCGGCTCCGCCTGCGCGTCGAACGGTGTAATCTCGATCCGATATTCACCCGACGTGTCGGAAAAGAGCGTGACGAATTCCGTCCCACGCTCTCCGGACCTGTCGATCTCATCGACCACTCTGCCCCCCGGATCGTGAACTCGAACGACAACGTCCATCCCCAACTGTTCCACGCTGGCGAACATGTACTGGTCGGACGGTAGCGTTATGCGGAATGCGTGCGTCTGGTCCGGCGCCAGCTGTCGCTCGATCCGCGCGTCGAGGCGCAACTCAACGACCTCGTCCTGAGCGTTAGCCGCGCTCGACCGGACGATGAACAGCGCCGCCGCGATGGCCAATGCGGGGGCAAGAAATCTCTTGATCATGCTATATCCTCCTCAGCTCCGACATCTTGTCTTCCTTTACTCGATTGCCCGGTGAACAGACTCGAGCTCCTCGTGCGCTCCTTCAGGTGGGCGCGTGAAGAGACTGACGCCGATCGTGACCGCGAATCCGGCCAGGAAGCCGGGCAACATCTCGTACAGGGAGTAGTATCGTTCTTTGAACAGCAACACCCAGAGGACCGTGGCGAGGAATCCGGCCACCATCCCAGCGATGGCGCCCGCCTTCGTGGTGCCACTCCAGAAAAGCGAACAAAGAACCACCGGTGCGAACGCCGACGCCAGCCCCGACCAGGCGAACAGGACGAACCAGAAGATCACACGCACTTCCGGCAGCGCTAGCGCCAGGGCGATGGCCCCGATCACCACCGTCGTGAGCTTGCCGAGGAAAGAGAGCTGTCGCTCCGACAGACCCGGGTGAAATACTTTCTGGACAACATCCCGAACGACGGCTGACGAGGCGAGGATCAGCAGCGAGTCCACGGTCGACAGGATCGCGGCCAGCACGATCACCAGGAACACACCGGTGAACACCGCAGGCATCAGCTCGGCGCTCATCGTCGGAAGGATCGTCTCGGGATCCGCGAGCCCCGGAAACAGCGCTCTCCCTGCCATGCCCGCGAACACGGCGCCGATGTCGAAGACGACGATCACGGCCACGGCCATCACGCTGCCGTCGACGATCTCGCTGCGATCCCGTGCCGAGATGAAACGCGTGAGAAGCTGCGGCGCTCCCAGAAACGCGAGGCCGATGCCGACGAAGCTCACGGCGCTCGCCACACCTACCACCGACAGCCCGTACTCGCCCATCGGCTTCAGGAGATCCGGATCGATGACACCGAGCTGCGATACCATAGGGCTCCAACCGCCGACCGCGGCGATCCCCACGATGGGCAGCACGAGCAGACCCAAAAACATGAGGACCCCGTGCAGCAGGTCGTTATAAGCGACCGCCGTGAAACCACCCACCGTGGTGTAGAAAAGGATCAGCGCGATCCCGATCAGAACGCCCAGCTCGTAGCTGGTGCCCAGAAACGAACTGAACGCCTTGCCCGACGCGGTTAGCTGAGCCGCCGCGTAGGCGGTGACCATCGAGAAGATGATCACGACGCTCACCAGGCGGATGATGTGCTGCGTGTCACGGAAGCGGGACTCGAGGTAGTCGGGGACGGTGATCGAATCGTAGCGGTCGGTGTATTCCTTGAACCGCAGCCCAACGAAAACCCAGGCGAGCGCTACCCCGAGGACCTCACCCAGCACGACCCACAAAGCATGGATGCCGACCAGATACCCCATCCCGGTGAGGCCGAGGAGCAGCCAGGCGCTTTCGCCGGTGGCGTTGGAGCTGAAGGCGATGACCCAGGAAGGAAGCTTCTTGCCGGCCACGTAGTAGCCCGCAACGCTGCTCGACTCACGCCGCCCCCAGATCCCGATCGCCACCAGGACGACCCCGTAGACGGCGAGAACCGTTAGGATCGCTGCCGAGCCCACGCTACGCCGCCTCGTCCCTGCGGCGATGCTTGACGTGGAAGACGGTTACCAGAGCGAGAGCAGGAACAATTGCTACGAATAGTAGCAGCCACGCCGTCCAGTGGAGCCCGCAGAACATCTCGGCTAACTCGCCGACTCCACGCGCCGGCAGGCGCGCCGCAGGCGATCCAGCGCGTCAGCGACTTCGGCCTCGCTAACCAGCATCGAGGGGCCCATCCGGATCACGTTGCCTTCCAGACCGCCGACCCCCAGCAACAAGCCCTCTTCCCTCGTCGCCTCCAGCAACTCCTTGGTCACCTCGGGGCTCGGCTCCTTGCTCGCTCGATCCTCGACCAGCTCCAGCGCTTGCATGAGACCCATGCCGCGTACCTCACCGATCCACTCGTGCGCGCCCATTAGTTCCTCGAGACCTTCGCGCAGCTGGCGGCCACGGGCCTGCGAGCGGTCGGGCGTGTTCTCTCGCGCCATCACCTCGAGCGTGGCATCGGCGGCCGCCATGCAGACCGGGTTGCCGCCGTAGGTCGAGATCGTCTTGGCGGTCCAGACCTCGGCGATCTCCGGCCGCGTCACCGTCGCGCCCACCGGGAACCCGTTGGCGATCCCCTTCGCCATGACCATGATGTCGGGCTCTACATCCCAGTGCTCGATGCCGAACCACTTGCCTCCCGTGCGGCCGAAGCCCGCCTGCACCTCGTCGCAGATGAACAGTCCGCCGCAGTCGTGGATTATCTCGACCATACGCTGGAAGTACCCCGGCGGTGGCACGATATAGCCCCCAGCTCCCTGAATAGTCTCGGCGAAGAACGCTGCCGGCTTCCCGTCGGTGACCGTATGAATCGTCTCTTCCAAGTCTCTGGCCAGGTAGTCGACGAAGGCTTCGTCGTCGACTCCCTCGACGGGGAACCGGTAGCGATAGGGCGACATCGCGTGTTTGATCCCGGGCAGCGAGCTGCCGAGCGGACGCCAGGGCGCCTGTGCCGTAAGGTTCGTGGCCAAGACGCTACGTCCCGAGTAAGCCCGGCGAAGCGCGATTACTTCGCTTCTGCCTGTATACATGCAGGCCAGCATGACCGCCGTCTCCACCGCCTCGGTACCGCTGTTGGTGAAGAACGACTGGCTGAGCCGACCGGGCGCGATCTCGCTGAGCCGCCTGGCGACGCGGGTCTGGTTCTCGGTGAGGTAGAGCGTCGACGTGTGACCCAGCTTGCCCACTTGCTCGCGTACGCGTTCGACGACTTCCGGATGGCAGTGACCGATGGAAGTCGTGAGTATCCCGCTGAAGAAATCGAGGTACTCGCGCCCTTCTGAGTCCACAGCCGTCGTGCCGTGTCCTTCGACCAGCACGAGCGGTTCCCCATACAGCGGCGGGGCGCAGGGGAACAGATACTTAGCGTGATTGGCCTTTACACGAGCCGTATCGGTATTCAGTGCAGCCTGGTTCGTAGGACTCATCGTCACCACCTCGAGATTACGACGCGCTTGTCTGTGTAGAAGTCGATGGCGTCTCGACCCTGGGCCTTTAGATCCCCGTAGAACGAGCCTTTCGCGCCACCGAACGGGAAGAACGCCATCGGAGCCGCCACTCCGATGTTGATGCCGAGCATACTGATACCCGCGTGATAGCGAGTCTCGCGTGCCGCGCGACCGCTGCTCGTGAAGACCGACGTCATGTTGCCGTAGCTAATACGGTGGATCAGCTCCAGAGCTTCCTCCAGCGATCCAACCTGCGCCAAACCTCCCACCGGGCCGAAGATCTCCTCGCGGCCGATGACCAGGTCCGGGCCCACGTTATCGAACAAGGTCGGTCCGACCCAGTGTCCCTTTGGGTATGCCTTTACCGTCGCGTCGCGGCCATCGAGCAGCAGTTTAGCGCCTTCGCGGATCCCTTCCTCGATGTAGCCGATAATCCGCTCGCGATGGGGCCCGGAGATCACCGGACCCATGAACGGATCACCGTCGAGGGCGTAGCCCATGCTGAGCGAAGCGGCTCCGTCCAGCAGACGATCCTTCATCTTCGGGTAGGCGTCCTTGACACCAACGACCACGCTGCCCGCCAGGCACCGCTGGCCCGCCGAGCCGAACAGCGAGGAGAGGATCGCGTCGGTCGCCTGGTCGTAGTCCGCGTCAGGGAGCACCACGAGATAGTTTTTCGCCCCACCCAGAGCCTGTACGCGCATGCCACACGCCGCCGCGCCCGCGTAGATCTGCCGGGCCACCGCACTTGAGCCGACGAAAGAGATCCCTCTCACATCGGGGTGCTCGACCAACGCAGCCGCAGCGTCCCGGGCACCGTGCACCACGTTTAGCACACCCTTCGGCAGACCCGCCTGCCCGGCCAATTCGATTACTAGTTGATGGGTCAGGGGGTCCTGCTCGCTGGGCTTGAGCACGAACGTGTTGCCGGTGGCCACCGCGTAGGGCCAGAACCACATCGGGATCATGACCGGGAAGTTGTAGGGCGTGATACCGGCGAAGACGCCCAGCGGTTGCAGGACGGTCTCGCAGTCGATCCCCGGCGCGATGTCTTCCAGGGTCGAGCCCATCAGTAGGGTGGGTATCCCACAGGCGTGCTCCACGTTCTCGATGCCGCGCCTGATCTCGCCGCGACACTCCTCCAGGTTCTTGCCGTGTTCCCGGGCGAGGCTGATGGCCAGGGCCTCGAAGTTCTCCTCGAGTAGCGTCTTCAGCCGAAAGAGGACCCGCGCTCGCTCTATCGCCGGAGTCGCGCGCCAGGAAGGGAAGGCGAGCTTCGCCGCTTCCACTGCGGCGCCCACATCCCCCGACCCGGACAGCGGGACCTGCCCGAGAAACTCCCCCGTCGCCGGGTTATTGACGGGCAGAGTCTCGGAACCCGAGGAAGTCACCCACTTGCCACCTAGGTAGTTCGCTACCGTGGCATCCTTGACCATCATGTCTGTCACCCCATCAGCCGCTTGAAGAGGGACTTCACCGTGCCCTCGTAGCGCTTGACGACCAGCACCGACGCCGGCGAATGGCGGGCCACCTTCTCCGGGATCTCGCCCAGCAGCATCTTGCGGAACAGCGGCTCCTTGGCGGCCCCGATGACGACTAGGTCGCAGTCGCGACTGGCCAGCGCCAGGCCGCCGGCCACCGACTCAGCCTCGATCAGCTGCGTCTCCAGTGGTAGAGTCACGTCGAAATGGACCAGCGTCTTCTCGATCCAGCGTTCGGCCTCGGAACGCTGGTCCTCCGACGCTCCCGGTGGCACGACGTAGCTGGCCGTCACCTCCATCTCGAACGCCTTACCCAGCACGTTGAGGAATTCGGCGGCGAGCTGCGCGTGCGGGCCGCCGGCTGTGGGAAACAGGCAACGCCGGAATTGCTTTTCCTCGGCGATCTTCAACAGCAGCAGATCACAGGGCGCGTGCCGGATCACCTGGTCGGCGACCTCGCCGAAGATACGCTCCCGCGTGTCCGTGTAGCCTTTCCAGCCCATCAACAGCACGTCGGCGCGGTGTCGCTCCGCTGCCTCGAGAATCCCGTGGTGCGCGTGATGCGCGATGGCAATATCCGTCTCGATCTCCATGCCGTGCTCGGCCGCGTACTCGCGCGCCTCCCTGAGCAGCGGCTCCCGGTGGTGAGTGAAACGCAGACCCTCGTGCACCGGCAACTGCCTCGGCACCACGGTCACCGTGACAGCGACCACTCGCCTGCCGCGCGCCCGGGCTATCGGGCTGGCGAAATCGAGCAACGTCCTGACGGTGTCAGGGTTATGCAGAGGCACGAGCACCGCGTAGTCGGGCTTCTCCTCCAAAGGGCGCTGACTCGGGATGAGGACCTGCGGCTCGACACCCGCCGCCAGCTTCTCGAAGTAGCCGAAATAGATGAGCAGACCGAAGACGATCCAACCCGCCGTCACGTACCAAGCCAGTGGCTGGAACTTGAACTGGTAGAGCGCGAGGAAGACGTTGAGCGAGATGCCGAGGATCGGCGTGAGCGGGTAGAGCGGAACCCGATAGACGCGTTCGAGCTCCGGCGCTTTGCGGCGCAACGCGATGACCGCAAGGTTCACCAGCGCGAAGGTGAGCAGGAAGATCAGGCTGGCCGCCGAACCCACCGCCTCGATCGGCAGGGTCAGCGCCATGCCCAACAGGATCACACCTGTGACGATGATCGCCATGCGCGGCGTGCGCCGCTCCGGATGGATCTTCGACATCTCGCGCGGCAGCAGGTTATCACGCGCCATCGAAAACGCGACGCGCGATGATGCGAGGACCGTCGCATTGAGAGCGGACATGGTAGATAGCAAGCCGCCGAACACGATGATCCCGACGCCGAAGGCGGGCATGAAATCCTCCGCCGCCCGTACGATCGCCGTCTCCTTGTACTCGCCCAGGAACTGCCAGGTCGGGCCCTCGGCCGAGCTCACCGCTCCCAGCGACACGAACAGAATCAGCAGATACATCGTCACCGTGATCGCCAGGGCGATGAACGTAGCACGCGGGATGTTCTTTTCCGGCTCCTTGATCTCCTCGGCGACGGTGGCGATCAGGTCGTAGCCCTCGAAGGCGATGAACGTCAGGCCCATCGCCACCAGCACACCACCACTACCCAGCGGGAAGAACGGAGTGAAGTTGTCAGCCGCGACGGCCGGCGCGGCGAAGACACGCTTGAGCCCGTAGAACACGAAGATCCCCAACACGGCCAGCTTCGCCAGAGTCAGCGCGTTCTCCGCCTGGCCCNNTCTCCGCCTGGCCCGTGACTTCGGCACCCCGGATATTCAGCCGGATGAAGATGAGCCCCACCAGTAGCGTGACGATGAGAATGGGGATGGTCTGGCCGAGAACCCCGAACAGACCTCCGGTCAGCCCGGGCACGTACTTATGAAAGAACTCCCAGAAATAGCCGGCGAACCCGAGTGCGTAGAGGCTGCACGCCACCGTATACGCGAACCAGAGCATCCACCCGGCGGTGAAGCCCAGGGCGCCGGGGAAAGCCTCGCGCACGAACGAGTAGCCGCCCCCCGCACGTGGGATCGTGGAAGCGAGCTCGGCGTAAGCGAAGGCGGTCAGCAGCGTGACCGCGCCGTTCAGCGCGAACGCCAGAATCGAGGCGGGGCCCGACTCGCCGGCGGCGATGCCCGTGAGCACGAAGATGCCGGCACCGATCATGGCGCCGACACCGATCATCGTGGCGTCGAACAGGCCGAGATCGCGGGCGAACGTGGTCCTCGACGGGCTCTCGTTCGTCATTCGCTTGATTGGCTGAGCGAGAATGCAGGCTACGTGTGCGTAGCGAGGGCCGGCAACATTCTAGCGCCGGATCATACCTCGGGCCAGACCGCAGGTACGGCTGGGAACCGCGCGATCCTCAATCTGGTATCGATCCGCGACGACGGCAGCAGGGTCTTGGGTTCGAGGGACATAGGGGCGACCGCGGCCGAGCCGCGGACGGCCGGGCCACGGTAAGTCGCGGCCTCGAAGACGAGCTCAGTGCTGCTCTCGGTCAGGTCACCGTTGCCCACGAGCTCCTGGACCGCAAAGTGGAGGACCAGGTCGAGGTCGCCGTCTCCGTCGTCGTCCTCGAGCTTGGCCATGAGCGCTCCATTCTTCTTCCTGAGCACGCGGGTGTCCGCACCGCTGCCGTTTCCCAACGTCACCGTCTCCAGATCGATCTCCGCCGCGTCGAATTCATCCGTCGTCGGTACAAGGACCCTGACCTTTCCCTTGCCATTCAGGTTGATCTCTGCGACGGGAATCTCGACCTCGATCTCTCGAAGCTCTCCGCGCACGCCATCCCCACCGCCCTTGCCCCGCTCCCCGGCCACGAACGAGCCCCCGTTCGGCGCGCCGAAAGCCGCATCGCCTTCAGCACCGCGCGGTGTTGGATCCGCGTTACACCCCGTCAGCGCGACTGTAGCCGCGACGAGGGCGCTCGGAAAGACACTCTTCAAGGTCGACCCTCTGTTCCCGGGACCGAACTCCACACCCACGGCGGAGTTAGGCCCGGTGGCTCCGTCGAATCACGCTCCGGCAGAACGAGCGCATTCAATGAGGTTTGGCGCTCAGAGGGGCAAGAGTCGTGCCGCCTACGAGCCGCCGGCAAGTTGAGCCATCGACTGCTTGAGCTTCTCTAGCTGCTCGTCGCTCAGCGGCTCGGCAAACATGAATTGGGTCGCGTCCTGCCCCCGGCCCAGCGACGACCACGTGTCGGTATCAGCGTCGTACACGAGGAAATCGAACAGAAGCGCCGTCTCGTAATTGAACGGTACGGGGACGTATCCCTCCGCCGTCATCACGTCGCCCACGCCGTCGAACCCAGCCACGACCAGCACGCTGTCGTCGTCGAGGTCGAGGAGGTGCGCGTTCCCATGGCAATCGTCACACCCCGAAACCGCGTCTTTAGCGATCGTGTGGCCGTAACCCGGCGCTACAATAAGGAGCTTGTTACCTTCATAGACGAGCGAGTGCAAGTTAGCCGGGTGCACCTTCCCTTCCCTGTTCACAAGGAAGATCCAGTTCGTTACCTCTTTCAGCAGTCGTGACTCTCCCTCGGGAAGAGCCGACTGATAGTGACAGTTGTAGCAGGTCATCATGCCCTGCATGTGGCACGTGCTACAGTCGACAGCGACGGCGTGCCAGTCGTGATACCGGTTGGCCGGGACGGGCGCGTGGCAATCCTCGCACTCGGTGTGGATGGCACCGTGCTCCAGCAATGAGCTGTAGGCGTGCCCATCACCCATGACATCCTCCAGGGTGTGGCAGTCCATGCACGTCATACCCGCGTCGCGGTGAACGTCGCTGAAGCCCGCGTCGGCCTCGCTCGCCTGCCTACCGTGGCAGCGGGCGCACGCTTGACCTTCGGCGACGCCGTCATCGACCTGTGCACCGAGACCGGGGTCGGGCGTATCATGGCAGCTCGCACAACCACCCGTAAGGTTCGGCTCGTGACAGTTCTTGCAGTCCAACTCCGAGTAGGGAACGTTGGCGAACTGTTCCAGGCCGCCGTTGGCCCTGCTGTAGAACGTCTGGAAGCCCTGCCCCGTCGCGTGCAGGCTGGTCGGATACCATTCGTCCCAAGGGAAGCCGTTAGCCGTCACGGTCGGCGACTCATCACTCTGGGTCTGACCGCCGCTGTTGACGGCGTAGACCGTGGCCGAATAGCTGGCGCCGTCTTCGACGCCGTCCTCGGCGGTGAACACAACCAGCTCGGCGCTGCCCGCCACCCACTTGGTCAACGTCCGCTCGCCGGCAAGTTCGGCGCGGAACGAATCGACACTTGCCTGGGCCGGCCACTCGAGCTTGACGGTGTCCGGGAATGAAGCCGCGACGATCGAGAAGGCCGCCGGCGGCGGCAGCCCTGGCTCGCAGCCGCTGGCGACGAGCATACCGGCCACGCACACAGCTACCGCTGAGGGGCCGGCCGAGCAACGACGGGACGAACTGGCTGGCGACATGAGCCCACCTCCAAGTCCGAAGGAGCTTTGCCTGCGGGATATCGATGGTCGGGCCGTCGCGTGAGGATTCAGTTCGTGGTAAATCTGCCGGACGATTCGCAGCGCATCAACCCCGCCATAAGTGATCGCTCAGCCACCGGCCGGCGATCCCTGGGCGGTCATCTCGAAGTCTCCCGGGTGGTAGCCCTGGTCGCCCAGCATGGTGTAGATCCGCTCTAGTACGTACCAGTCGAGCTCGGGCTCGCGGCTCAATATCCAGCCGTACTTGCGATCCGGCGATCCGACCAGGGCGAACTCGTAGTCGTCGCCCAGGCCGATGATCCAGTAGTCGCCCCAGATCGGTCGCCAGCCGAAGATGCTGAAGAAGCTCACCTTCAGCCGAGCGTTCGAGTCACGATCCTCGATGCGGGCGAGCCCCTTCGCCTCGTCGACCCTGCCACTGCTCGTGATGCAGCGATTGATGACGTCGATTCGGCCGTCGTCACGTAATTCGTACTCGGCCGTCACACCACTGACACACTGTTCCTGAAAACCGTTGGGGATTCGAGCTATCTCGTACCAGAGACCCACGTAGCGCTCCAGGTCGACCCGCGCCACGGTGCGCGGCGGACCCAGTTCCTCCTGGCCCCGGGCTGTCGCACTGGCACAGCCAGCGAAAACCAGCACGATCAAGCAAGTCAAAAGAAGTCCCTTCCAGTCCATTAGTCATCCCCTGCGGCGTGGCAGACTGAAACACCCGGCAAGACCCGGGCGTAGTGAAAGACGCGGCACGCGGGGGCCGCCTCACATCCCTGGAACGATATTCCTCATGGAAACGCTACTGCAAGACCTCAAGTTCGGTGCCAAGCTGCTCTGGAAGGAGAAAGTGCTCAGCCTGACCGTCCTGCTCACGCTGGCCGTCTGCATCGGCGCCAACACGGCGATCTTCAGCGTGATCCACGCCGTGCTGCTCGAGCCACTCCCGTTCAGCGAGCCCGACCGCCTAGTCACGGTCTTCAATAGCTATCCGAACGCCGGTGCGGAGCGCGGCTCGAACAGCGCACCCGACTTCTTCTACCGACGCGAGCGGGTCGAGGCGTTCGAGGAAGTCGCCGCCTTCCAATACTGGGGCCACACGGTGGGCGAGCCGGGCAGCACCGAGCGCGCGCGCACCATGCGGGTGACACCCTCTTTCTTCCCGCTACTGGGGGTTCGCCCTGTGATCGGGCGAAACTTCAGCGAGGAGGAGATGGACATCGGCAACGAGCAGCGAGTGATCCTCAGCTACGGTTTCTGGCAGGAGCGCTACGGCGGCGACCGGAGCATCTTGGGACAGGACCTGCGCGTCGACGGGCGGCCCTATACGATCGTCGGGGTGTTGCCCGACGATTTCGACTTCCTGGGCGTGCGTGAGAGCCGCTTCTACGTGCCGATACCTTTCACACCGGAACAGCGCACTCCGGAACAGTTGCACAACAACAACTATGAGATGATAGCCCGGCTGCGACCCGGAGCCACGATCAGCCAGGCCACGCAACAGATCGCCGCCCTCGATGCCGGATTGATTGACGCCTTGCTGATCCCCAATGCCCGGCAGATCCTCGAGGATGCCGGCTACCACGCCCAGGTCCACAACCTCAAGGACGATCTGCTGCGTGACGTGAGACCCACCTTCATCATGCTCTGGTTCGGTGTGGCGTTCGTTCTTTTGATCGGCTGTCTCAACATCGCCAACCTGATGCTGGCGCGCTCCAACGTCCGCATGGGGGAGCTGGCGACCCGCATCGCGCTGGGCGCCGACCAGGCGCGGCTCAGCCGACAGTTGCTCACCGAGGCGGTGCTGATCGCGACGCTGGGCGGTCTGCTCGGACTGGCCGTGGGCACCGCCGGGCTCCGCTTGATCGAGACCATGGGCGTCGAGGATCTGCCGCGTGGTGCCCAAGTCGCTATCGACGGCACCGTCGTCCTCTTCACCTTCCTGCTGGCCGCCGCCGCCGGGATCTTCTTCGGCGCCATACCGCTGCTGCACATCTTCCGGACCGATCTGAACGCCGTGTTCCGGGCGGAGAGTCGCACCGGCACGGCCAGTCGGCGCGCCGTCCTACTGCGCAGCGCCTTGGTCACGGCCCAGGTGGCCATCGCCTTCGTCCTGCTCATCGGCGCCGGCCTGATGTTCGCCAGCCTGCGCGCCGCCCTCAACGTCGATCCCGGATTCGATCCGAACTCAGTCCTCACCGGCTACATCTCCCTGCCGGAAAGCCGCTATCCGGACGACCCCGAGCAGTTGCAGTTCACCGACGAGCTACTGCGCGAGGTCCGGGCGTTGCCGAGCGTCACGGCGGCGTCGGTAACCAGCATGATCCCCTTCGGCGGCGGCGGCAGCTCCACCGTCATCTTGCCCGAGGGCTATGTTCCGCGTGCCGGCGAATCGATGCTGGCGCCGTGGAGAACGACGGCCGGCCCTGGCTACTTCGAGGCAATGCAGATCCCGCTGCTGGCCGGCCGCTACTTCGATGAGACCGATACCGAGGACGGCACACAGGTGATCATCATCGACCGCTGGCTCGCCAACCGATACTTCCCCGACGAGAACCCGGTCGGTAGGCGGATGCTCTATGGCACCGTGCCCGGCATGGAGGAGAACGAAGAAGACTACCTGTACACGATCATCGGAGTCGTCGGCGACATAAAGCAAAACGACCTGACTCAGAGCGAGCACGTCGGGGCTTACTACTTTACGTACAGGCAGATGCCTATCGGATTCTTGACGCTCGTGGCCCGCACCGAGATGCAACCGATGAGTCTGGCGCCGTCCGTCCGCCACGTCGTGAGCGGTATCGACCCCGACCTGCCGTTCCACTACCCCGAGACGATGGAGCAGCGGATCGCCGATTCGCTGGTCAGGCGACGCACGCCGATGCTGCTGCTCGCCGGCTTCGCCGCCGTCGCTCTCTTCCTAGCCGCCGTCGGCATCTACGGCGTGCTTGCCTATTCGGTAACCCAGCGTACGCGTGAGATCAGCATACGTATGGCCATCGGGAGTAGCCCGCAGCGGGTCTTCAACATGGTCGTTACCCAGGGCCTCCTCGTCGTCGGTCTCGGTCTCGTGGTCGGATTGGCCGGGAGCTTGTTCTTGGTTCGGCTCGTCCGAGCTCTGCTCTACGGCGTCCAACCCACCGACCCATTGGTATTAGCCGCCGTGATCGTCACCTTGGCCGCCTGTGGCTTCGTCGCCTGCTTGCTGCCGGCACGGCGCGCGACCCGCATCGACCCGGTCATAGTCCTCAACGCCGAGTAGCCAACCGATTGACACGGGGCTCGCCGTCACCGATCATGGCGGGAGCTTTCGTGCAGCTCACGCTCGTGCGCCCGTTCGCGGGGACCGTCCCGTGCGCGCACACCCGTTTCTCAACCGAGGAGAGGAGCCGATGGTGAAGGAGATCAGGATCGAGGATCTGAATCCCGAGGCGTTCATCAGTGAGAAGGTCGAGGAGATCTCCGCGGCCGTCGGCGACGGTAAGGCGATCAACGCCCTCTCCGGCGGCGTCGATTCGTCGGCAGTCACCTTGCTCGGGCACCGCGCGCTGGGCGATCGACTGACCACCTACTTCATCGAGAACGGTTTGATGCGCCGAGGCGAGCCGGAGCAGGTGGCGGCGCTGTTCCGCGAGTTCGGCGTGCACGTCGAGATCCTCGATGCACGGGAAGAGTTCTTCGCTGCCTTGAAAGGCATCACCGACCCCGAGGAGAAGCGGGAGGCCGTCACCCAGACGTTCTATCGCGACGTCTTCGGACGACTGGTGCGCGAGGGCGATGCGCGCTTCCTCCTCCAGGGCACCATCCTCACCGATGTAGATGAGACCGTCGCCGGCATCAAACGCCAGCACAATGTCTTCGAGCAGTTGGGGATCGACCCCGAACAGGCCTTCGGCTACAAGATCATCGAGCCGCTCGTCCAGATCCGTAAGGNNCAGATCCGTAAGGACGGTGTGCGTCGCGTCGCCGAGGCGCTGGGACTGCCCGCGTCGGTCTGGAACCGTATGCCGTTTCCTGGCCCCGCGCTCGCCGCGCGCGTGATCGGCGAAGTGACACCGGAACGGATAGAGACGGTTCGCTTCGCCACAGTCATCACCGAGGAAGAGCTGGCCGACGTGGACGCCTTCTTGAAGCTGGCGATCCTGCACGAGGACCGGGTGACGGGCATGCGCAATGGGGCGCGCGATTTCGGCCTGCAGCTCGAGCTGCGCTGCTGGGACAGCGTCGACGCGCGTGAAGGGACACCTAGCGAAGTGCCGTGGCCGAAGCTGCGGCGCCTGGCCGACCGGTTGGTGGCCGAGGTGCCCGGCGTGGTGAGCGTGACCTACAACCTGGCGACGAAACCGCCGTCGACCATGGAGGCCGTCTAGCTAGCCGGCACCCACCTCCGACACGATGCGGCGGTCGGCGCGCAGCGACGACCTCAGATAGTCTCGGTTCAGCTGAGCGATGTGGTCCAGATCGATAGCCTTTGGGCACGCCGCGCTGCACTCACCGTGGTTCGTGCAGTTGCCGAAGCCCTCGAGGTCCATCTGGCGCACCATCGCCTTCACACGTCGGTAACGCTCCGGTTGCCCCTGGGGTAAATTCGCGAACTGCGAGACCTTGGCCGCGGTGAACAGCATGGCCGAGGCGTTGGGACAGGCGGCGACGCAGGCGCCACAGCCGATGCAGGCCGCCGCGTCCATCGCCAGGTCGGCATCCTCCTTGGGGATCGGGATCGCATTGGCGTCGGGCGCCGAGCCGGTAGGCGCGCCGATGAACCCGCCCGCCGCAATGATGCGGTCGAGCGCGCTACGATCGACGATCAGATCCCGGAGGACCGGGAACGCCTTGGCGCGCCAGGGCTCGATCCACAGCGTGTCGCCGTCCTTGAACTCGCGCATGTGGAGCTGGCACATCGTCGTGCGGTCGCGCGGCCCGTGCGCCCTGCCGTTGACCACGACGCCGCAGGTGCCGCAGATGCCCTCCCGGCAATCGTGGTCGAAGGCGACCGGATCCTGGCCCTCCGCGATGAGCTTCTCGTTGAGCACGTCCAGCATCTCGAGGAAGGACATGTCCGGGCTCACGTCGTCGAGGTCGCACTTGACGAAACGACCCTTCGACTTCGCGTTCTGCTGACGCCAGATATGAAGAGTGAGTTTCATCACTTGTAGCTCCGTGTCGCGAGTTCGACGTACTCGAATTCCAGCGGCTCGACGTTGCGGATCGGCTTCTTCCCTTCGCCGGCGTATTCCCAGGCCGCAACGTGGGCGTAGTTCTCATCATCCCGCAGCGCTTCGCCGTCCTCCGTCTGGTATTCCTCGCGCAGGTGCGCGCCACACGATTCCTCGCGCTCCAGCGCATCCAGGCACATCAGCTCGCCGATCTCGAGGAAATCGGCAACCCGGCCGGCGTACTCCAACGATTGGTTGAGCTCCGTCGCTGCGCCCGGGACGGTGACGTTCTCCCAGAACTCCTCACGTAGGGCCGGGATCTTGCCCAGTGCCTCCTGCAGCCCCTCGCGCGTCCGCGCCATGCCGCAGTACTCCCACATGATCTGGCCCAGCTCGCGGTGGAAGGACGTCGGCGTGCGCGTGCCGTTGATCGAGAGCAGCCGCTTGATCCGCACCTCGACCTCCGCCACGGTGGCCACCGCTTCGGGGTGATCCGCTGCGAGTGGTTCGAACTTCGTCCGGGCCAGGTAATCGCCGATGGTGTAGGGGATGACGAAGTAGCCGTCGGCCAGGCCCTGCATGAGGGCGCTGGCCCCCAGCCGGTTGGCACCGTGATCGGAGAAGTTCGCTTCGCCGATCACGAACAGCCCGGGGATCGTGCTCTCGAGGTTGTAGTCGACCCAGAGGCCGCCCATCGTGTAGTGGGTGGCCGGATAGATCCGCATCGGCACCTTGTAAGGATCTTCGTCGGTAATCCGCTCGTACATCTCGAATAGGTTGCCGTAGCGCTCAGCTATGACATCCTCGCCCAACCGTTCGATCGCGTCGGCGAAATCGAGATAGACGCCGACGCCGGTGGGCCCGACGCCGCGCCCTTCATCCACCACACGCTTGGCCGCCCGCGAGGAGACGTCCCGCGGGGCCAGGTTGCCGAAGCTCGGATAGATGCGCTCGAGGTAGTAGTCGCGGTCTTCCTCGGGGATCTCGCCGGGTGGTCGTTTGTCATCAGCCCGTTTGGGAACCCAGATACGCCCATCGTTGCGCAGCGACTCACTCATCAACGTCAACTTCGACTGATAGTCACCGTGCACCGGTATGCAGGTCGGGTGAATCTGGGTGAAGCATGGGTTGGCGAAGCAAGCGCCCTTCTTGTACGACCGCCAAGCCGCCGTGCCGTTACAGCCCTTCGCGTAGGTGGCGAGGAAGAAGACGTTGCCGTAGCCGCCGGTGGCCAGGACCACCGCGTCGGCCAGGTGCGTCTCGAGCTCGCCGGTCACCATGTCGCGCACGACGATGCCACGAGCGCGTCCGTCGATAAGGATGGGCTCGAGCATCTCGTGACGCGGGTACATCTCGACCTTGCCCAGGCCGATCTGACGCTGCAGCGCCTGGTAGGCGCCCAGCAGTAGCTGCTGACCCGTCTGGCCGCGCGCGTAGAAGGTGCGTGAGACCTGCGCGCCACCGAAGGAGCGGTTGGCCAGCAGGCCCCCGTACTCCCGCGCGAAAGGAACACCCTGCGCGACACACTGGTCGATGATGTTCACGCTCAGCTCGGCCAGCCGGTGCACGTTCGCCTCGCGCGACCGGAAGTCGCCGCCCTTGACCGTGTCGTAGAACAGGCGGTACACGCTGTCGCCGTCGTTCTGGTAGTTCTTGGCGGCGTTGATGCCGCCCTGGGCCGCGATCGAGTGGGCGCGCCGCGGACTGTCCTGATAGCAGAAGCACTTCACGTTGTAGCCCAATTCGGCCATCGATGCGGCCCCCGAGGCGCCCGCCAGTCCGGAGCCAACGACGATGACGCTGTACTTCCGCTTGTTCGCCGGGTTCACCAGCTTCATGTCGAAGCGGTGCTTCTCCCACTTCTTCTCTATCGGTCCGTCCGGGATCTTCGCTTTGAGTTCCATGGATATCTCCGTTCGCCCCTAGCTCACGACGCCGGTCAGTACAGCGACCGGGATCGAGATGTTGCCGATAGCGATCACCAGGGCGATCAGCAGCGCGATGACCGTCCGCATACGGTTGTAGCTCGCGTGGCTCAGCCCCAAGGTTTGCAGCATGCTCCACACCCCGTGGTAGAGGTGCAGGCCGAGCGCGAGTTGCGCGAGGATGTAGAAACCGGAGACCCACCAGACGCCGAACCCCGTCACCACGTTATGGTAAACGTCCCCCACCACGAAGTCGCCGTGCGCCTGCCCGGTGGTGAAGTGCAGCAGATGGTAGATGATGAAGATCAGCAGTAGCGGGCCACCCCAGCGCATCGTCCGTGACGCGTACGTCGACTCTTGATACTGCTGGCGACGGCGGTACCCGGTGGGACGCGCCGCCCAACTGCCCAACGTCAGCGCTGTAGCCGCCCACACGTGCAGCCCCACCGCGCCCAGCATCGCCCCGCGAAAGACCCAAATGAGTCCCCCATGCCCCAGCTCGCGCAGCAACTCGGCGTAGTGGTTGAGCGGCTCCGGACCCAGGTAGACCTGAAGGTTGCCGATCATGTGACCGATGACGAACAGCACCAGGAAGACCCCGGTCACCGCCATCACCATCTTCTTGCCCACCGTCGACCCGAAGAACGCGGCGACCCGGCTCCGTGGTGCGGCCACGGCTACATCGATTGCGGTACCTGCCATTAGTAGACTCTCTCCCCTGACTTGGATTCCAGTTTGTCTGGGTACCTCGTTACCGTAGCTCGTGCAAACCCCGCGCCAGCTCGCCGAGATATCTAAGTCGTTGTCAGGTATGGGGTTACGGTGCGCAAATTCTCTGCTGCGACCGCCGGGCGTCACGTCACGCCCCGAAACGACTTACGCTGGTACACGACCCAGCTACGATCTCAGAAGCCGGTACACCAGCTCGGCGTGGCGCTCGGTCGCCCCCTGGCGCGCACGAATCACCTCCCTGCCCCGCTCCGCCATCTCACGAGCCCGCCCTGGAGCGCTCAGCAATTCCGTGGCGGCCGCCATGGGTGTATCCGAGACCGCTATGCCGCCGGCTTCCCGGAACGCCGCGACGACGTCGGCGAAGTTCTTGTGGTGCGGACCGATGATCGTGGGCTTCCCCAACGCGATTGGCTCGATGGGGTCAGAGCCGCCACGCGGCTTGAGACTGCGGCCGACCACCGCCACGTCGGCTAGCGAATACGCCTTCGCCAGCTCACCCATGGTGTCCAGCAGGAAGAGCTCGGTGCCGTTCACCGCGCGCTTTGCCCCGTCCGGGTGCTCGGTCCGCAGGACGATACCGTCGACCTGACGAGCGACAGACTCGAAGCGCTCCGGCTTGCGAGGGACAATCAACAACTGAACGCCGGGCGGTCTTGTAGCGACCAGCAGTTCCTCCTCGCCGGGGCCCGTCGAGCCCGCAACGACCAACGGCTTCGACCGGTCAATCCCCATAGCAAGCGCCAGTTCATCCGCGCCCGGCACGCCATCCGCGATTCGAGCAGTGTCCCACTTCATGTTGTCGGTGACGGTCACTCGCTCGGCAGGAACCCCCAGGTCGGTGAACCGCTCGGCATACACCTCCGTCTGGACCGCAGCCGCCGCCAGGGTCCGAAAGATCGGGCGAACCAGTGGAGCCACGAAGCGGTAGTTCCTGTAGCTCGAGTCACTCAACCGACCGTTAATGACACAGAGCGGGATTTCTCGACGCTGGCATTCCTGGGCTAGGTTCGGCCACACCTCGAGCTCAACGAGGACGATGAGGTCCGGGTTTATCGCGTCCAGAAAGCGACGGACCATCAACGAGAAGTCAAACGGAAAGCGGACCACCGTGTGGTCAGACCCGTAGAGCCGGCGAGCTCGCTCGATCCCGGTGTTGGTAGTGGCGCTGATCGCCAGGCGCATCGGCGGCGCGTCCTCACGAGTCAGACGCCGCACCAGCTCCCGGGTGGCGCTGATCTCCCCCACGCTCACCCCGTGTATCAGGACCGTGGGACGCGGATCACGAGGCAGGGCCGGACGTTTGCCGAAGCGCCCCTGCCAATCGGTGCGCCATTTCCCGGTCCTCAAGAGGTTGAAGCCCAGGACCGGGCTGCCGAGTAGCGCAGCACCTGCGTAGAGGAGATCGTAGCCGCGAGCCATAGCCTCCTGACCAACTCCCCTGGTTGCGTGTCCGGTACAGAACCCGTATTCCTAGTCGCCCAGTACCGTGTACTATTTGACTGGGCTCGCTAGAAATCAACAGGACGGGCCTCGGCCCACCGGACATGTCGGCGATTGCACTTTCGAAACCGCCCCGCTCGATCCTAATCGTGCGACTCACAGCCCGCGGAGATGTCGTCTTCGCGACGCCACTAATACGAGCTTTTCGCCGCACGTATCCCGGTGCACGGATCACCTGGCTGGCGGAGTCGCACACGGCGGACCTCGTCCTTCACAACCCCCACCTGGACGAGGTCATCGTTTGGAACCGAAAAGAATGGAAACGACTCCTGCGGCGCGGCAGACTACTGACCCTCGGCCGCTTGGCCCTCGACTTCGTCCGCGAGCTGCGGAGTCGTGAGTTCGACCTGGCCGTCGACGTACATGGACTGCTGCGCGCCGGAGCGATGACCTATCTGTCGGGCGCGCCGACGCGGGTCGGACTGGGCTCGACCGAGGGGAGCTCGCTACTGATGACCCACGTCATCCCTCGCGACTCGAGCGATCTTCCGCAGGTCGCCTCGGAGTACCTCTACATAGCGCGTGAGCTTGGCCTCGACGTCTCCGACTTTCGACTGGACGTCGTCCTCAGCCAGAAAGACGAGGAATCCGCTCGGGGGATAATCACGAGAGAGGGGCTGACCGACGGATACGCCGTCATCTGCCCCTTTACGACGCGCGACTGGAAGCACTGGTTCGAGGACCGCTGGGCGAACCTGGTCGACCGCATGCAGGCGGACCTGGGACTCACCACGGTAATCCTAGGCGGCCCCGACGATCGGGAGGCGGATCGGCGGATCCGTGAGGCGGTCCGCGGCAAAGTGGTGAGCCTCGTCGGCAAGACCTCGCTGTCCGAGGCAGCCGCCCTGGTCAAGTTCGCCAGGCTGCTGGTGGGGGTGGACACGGGACTCACCCACGTCGCCAGCGCCTTCGAGCGGCCCACGGTGGCACTCTTCGGCTCGAACATCCCCTACAGCGAGCCGCCGACCGACCGGACACGTATCATCGTTCATCGCCTGGAGTGCACTCCCTGCAAGCACTACCCCACCTGCGATGGCGACTATACGTGTATGCGGCTGATCACCGTCGATGAGGTGCTGAACACGGCTCGCGAGGTTCTCGAGGTCGGGGAATCGGGGTGAGACAGCTCGGCGCGTCGCCGACGGCGAGTGATCAACCTCACCCGGCAGCCTTCAGCAGTCCCTCTACGAGGCGCTCCAAGCTCTGGAAGGCCGAGAGAATCTCGCCCGGCACCAGGCGGACGGGCGGCGGCGATCGGAACAACCGGTTGCGGTACGCCGCCAGCAGCAGCAGCCGTTCCTGGTCATCGGCCGACAGCGTGAGGCCAATTGCACCCTGAGCGGCGGCCCGCGAGCGGCGGCAGGAGAAGCGTCGGTCTTCCCAGCCCCGGTGCAAGCCGGGGCTGACGCACTCCAACTCCTCGCCGCTCAACAGATCTACGACGTCGATGAATTCCAGCATCTTGGGCACGGTGATAGCATCGCGATGCGGGTCGACTTCCGGTGTCGGCATGTTGAGCTGAACCCCGATGGTCGCGGGAAACTGGTCCTTTATGGGTTGCAACAGGCGAATCACCAGAATCTCGGCGGCGTGCAGGCCGAGACCGAGCGACTCGCAGAGCGGCACCACGTCATCGGCGGCGGCCTTGCGCGCCTCCAGCGCACCGCTCCACAGGCGCCTTGCCTCTTCTTCGGGGCCCAGCTCTATGATGTCAGGCATCCGAGCCATTGCAGCACCTCTCTTCGACATTCAACAGCCGGCAGCCAACTGCCGATTCACAGCTTTATTTCAACGATCGACGTTCGATAATCGACATTCGACGCTCGAGGGTCGCACTGCCGAACGCAGAACGTCGGACATCGACAGTCGAGAACAAGCCGAAACTCGGTAGTCGGCTGTCGACTGTCGAATGTCCAAGCCCGCCCCGCTACTCCACACCCACAAGCCCATCGCCCAGTGCACTCTCGAATATCTCACGAGTGCTCACCGGGACGTGGCACTGTCTGCACCGCCAGCGCTCCGGATGACTCGTCCGAATTTCCTCGCGGGCACCCGGGCCGGCGTGGCAGGCGACGCAGTTCTCGCGCATCAGGATACGGTGCGGGATCGTCGGTGGCGCGCCCGGCGTCGCTCGAGCACCAGCGCGCAGGTCCTGTCCCAGTCCGACGAACTCGCTGGCCACGAACAGCCCGTCGTCGGTCACGAAGACATGACACTGCCGGCAGCGGGTCGTGGCGCCGGTTTTCGCGGTACCCTCGTGCGGAGACGCGGGCGCGAATCCCACACCGGGCACCGACTGGCCTCGCTCGTTGTGGCAGGCGTCACAGCGCGCGCCGAAGGGCTGGTGCGGGATCGTCGGCGGAGCACCGTCGTAGGCGCGCCGGGCGGCACGCACGTGCGCCGCCGACTTCACGGCGCCTTCTCTGCCGGGCACGGGAACCGTGTCGTTCCCGCAACCGTGGGCGGCGAGCGCCAGCACGGCCCCGGCCAGGGACAAGAACGTCAGACGCGTTCGATGCGGACCGCGCATTTCTTGAAATCCGGCTCCTTGCTGATGTTGTCCATGGCGTCGAGCGTCAGCAGGTTGGCCAGCCGGTTCTCGTCGAAGAACGGGATGAACACCGAACCCTGCGGCGGCTTGCCGCGCCCATCTACCATGGCCGGCAGCTCGAGGCTACCGCGGCGGCTCACTACGCGCACCATCTGGCCCGAGCCCACGCCGAGCCGTTGGGCGTCGGCGCGATTGAGCTCGACATAGCCTTCCGTTACCGCCTGGTGCAGCTGCTTGACGCGCCGCGTCATCGAGCCGGTGTGCCAGTGCTCGAGTATGCGGCCCGTGCACAGCCAGAACGGGTACTCGTCGTCGGGCGACTCGGCCGGCGGATGCCAGGGCCGCAGCCAGAACGCTGCCCGCTCGCCGTAGCCCTTCGCCTTGTAGAAGTGCACGCCCCGCTCTTTCTCTACGTACGGGTCGTGCTCGGCGCTGTAGCGGTAGCGGGTCTCCACCCCGTCGACCACCGGCCAAAGCAGGCCGCGCGTCTCCTTGAGCTGCTCGTAGCTGGCCACGTCCTTGCCGATGCCCAGCGTGAAGCTGCGGTACTCCTCGTACATCGGCTCGTGCCAGTCGTCCTCCGGCCACGGGAACAGGTGCTCCATCCCCATGCGCTTGGCCACCTGGATGATCTGCCACGCGTCCTCGGTGGCTTCGCCGGGCGGGTCGACTGCCTTCTCCCAGTGTTGCGTGCGACGCTCCGAGTTGCCGAACACACCCTCGCGCTCGACCCAAGCTGCCGTCGGCAGCACCAGGTCGGCCACTTCGGTGGTCGGTGTCGGATAGATGTCGCTCACGATAAGGAAACGGCCGTCGCCGGGCTCGCGCTGGATGCGGTTCAGGTTCGGGATGCTGACCCACGGGTTCGTCGTCTGCGTCCACATCACCTTCACGTCGCCACGCATGAAGGCCCGGAACATGTCCATCGTGTGGTAGCCCGGCCGCTCGGGGATGGTCCCAGCCGGAAGGCCCCAGATCTCCTCCGCCCGCGCCCGGTGCTCCGGGTTCATCACCACCATATCGGCCGGCAGTCGGTGCGCCAGCGTACCCACCTCGCGCACCGTCCCGCAGGCCGACGGCTGGCCCGTGAGGCTGAACGGGTTGGCGCCGGGGCGGCTGATCTTGCCGGTGATCAGGTGCAGGTCGGTGATCAGGTTGTTCATCCAGGTGCCGCGCGTGTGCTGGTTCACGCCCATGCACCACAGGCTCACCGTGCCGCGGCCAGGATCGCCGTAGATCTCGGCCAATGCGTGGATCTGTCCGACCGCCACCCCGGAGATTTCGCTCACGTGCTCCGGCGTGTAGTCCGCCAGAAACTCCTCCAGCTCCGCCAGCGATGAGTCGCGTCCCTGGTCACGGAACAGGTAACGCTCGGCCGGCCCGGCCGACGGATCTGTCGCCAGGCCGTCCTCGCCCCAGCAGCCGTAGCCAATACGATCCAGATCCTCTATCCCGCGCTTGAAGATCACGTTCTCGCGGACGAAGGCGTCATTCACCTTTCCATCGCGCACCAGCAGGTGGAGGATGCCGTTGGCGATGGCGAGGTCGCTGCCGGGCACGAACTCGACGTACATGTCGGCGTAGTCGGTGGTCGGCGTGCGCCGGGTGGCGATGTCGATGATGCGCACGCCGGGGTTCTCGCGCTTGTTCTCCAGGATGCGGGTGAACAGGACCGGGTGCATCTCGGCCATGTTGTTGCCCCAGAGGACGAAGTCGTCGCCGGCCTCGAAGTCCTCGTAGCAGCCCATCGGCTCGTCGCTCTGGAACTGCGTCATGAAGCCCGTCACCGCCGAGGCCATGCACAGCCGCGCGTTGGGCTCGACGTTGTTGCTGCGCAGGCCGCCGCGGAACCACTTCGACGCCGCGTAGCCGTCGAACACCGTCCACTGCCCCGACCCGTAGATCGCCACCGACTCCGGGCCACCCTCGTCCAGCGCCTCCTGGTACTTCCGAGCTATGAGATCCAGCGCCTCGTCCCAGGAGATCCGCCTCCAGCCATCCCCGTCGCGAAGCATCGGATACTTGAGCCGGTCCTCGCCGTACAGCATGCCGGGCAGGTGGAAGCCCTTCACGCACATCAGGCCGCGACTCACGGGACTCTTCTCGTCGCCACGCACCGCTACAACGCGACCGTCCTTGACGCCCACCTCGACTCCGCAGCCGGTGCCGCAGTAACGGCAAGGCGCCTTCGTCCACCTCACGTCGGCGTCTGTTACGGAACTCCCTGCGATGCGCAGCGCCTGCTCGCGGTCGGCGCACGAGAACGCAGCAATCCCTGCGGTCGATGCGCCGAGGGTCTTGAGGAACTTCCTCCGTCTCATCACGACCCTTCCTTGTTAGTTCTGTTGCCCGCGCCCGTAGCGGCGCTCCATCTCCTCGCGGATTCTGGCGGCCTGCGCCTCGGCTCCCTCCTCGAACCAGATGTGCTCCGGCCGCGAGAGGATCTCATCGATCACTGCCGCCACTGCCCGCGCCTGACTGCGCTGACCTACCTGCATCGCATGATCGACTATCTCGCGCGCTTGCGGGATGAGTTCCATATAGAAGCGCTCTGCTACCTCGTACATGCCGTGCCAGTGCGTGTAGTCGGGAGCCATCATCGAGGCGCCGTGGCGCGCCCGCCGACCCTCGTGGTGCCACAGGTAGAACCACGTCCATTCGACTTCTTCGTCGAAGTTCGTCGGCGTGCGAAGTCCGTTGGAGACCAACGCGCCCATGATCGCCAGGCCCGGCTTGGCGAACTTCTCGTTGTACAGAACCACCAGGTCATCGTACTGCCTGTAGAACGAGCTCACGTAGTCATCGGTGTGGCAATGCGAGCAAACCTCTTTCATGCGATCCCGTTTCTGCTCGGCTGTATCGTGGATCAAAGAACGGCGCGTCTGCGGATCAGTCTCGGTAACGATGTTGTGATTGACGTCCGTGTCCATCACGAGGCTCACCGCCGGCCGGTTGGTCCACGAGATGCGCTGGCCGGGATCGTGTGTGACCCGGCCACCATTACGGATGTTGCCGGACATGTGACAGGTGGCACACGTCGGGGCGGCCGCGTAGTCGACCCCCAGGACCCAGTCAGTCGCGTCCAGGTTCATGTCGTCCTTCAGATCCCGGAACGCGATGCCGTGCTTCGACTCCTCGTAGATCTCCTTCTGCGGGTGGTCCGGGCCCAGGTGGCACTTGCCGCAGTTCTCCGGCTGGCGGGCGCGCCGCGGCGAGAAGTCGTGCCGGCTGTGGCAGGCCGAGCACGAGCCGCGCGAGCCGTCCAGGTTCAGCCGCCCGATCCCGGTGTTGGGCCACGTGCCGGCGTGCATCAGCGGTCGGCCGTCCTCGTTACGGACGATGCGACCCACCGCGTCGAGGTCCGTCGGGCGTCCATCCGCGTCCGGCTGCAGATCGTCGACGGTGATCCTGCCGCCGTCGGTGGACTGCAGCGCCACCTTCGAGCCGTGGCACTGCTGGCATCCCGAGAAGGCACTGGCGAAGCCGTTCACCGACTCGACCACCTTGCCCAGAGTCGGCGAGTGGGGATCGAAAGCCATTCGCGCACCCTCCACGGTCTCCGCCAGGAAGTTGTCCAGCGAGGCGAGGATGTTGCCGCCCGCCGCGTGGTGGCTCTGCGCGAACTCGCCGGCTTCATGATCGTGACAGCGCGCGCAGTCGCGGGGCGTGACGATCGTCGCGATCTGTTCCCCGTGATGCAGGTAGCTGTCGGCCTCCTCGCGCTCGGCCCGGTGGCACTCGACGCAACCCACGCCCTTCTCGGCGTGCGTGCTTCCCTCCCAGTGCGCGACGATCCCCGGGTTCTCCTCGGCATGGCACTCCACGCACTCCCGCGACGACGCGGGCACCGAGATATGCGGAGGTCGGATCCCCGCCTCCTCGGCCTTGCGCGCCGTCTCCATCCACTGCACGAAGACGAGTGATAACAGGAACAGGCCGCCCAGTGCGGCGATCACGATTCTTTTCGTCTCGAGAGTCATGTTCGTCCTCTGTACGTACGATCTACAGAACGCGCCAACATTCCCTTAATCCCCAATTCCCCGAATCCCTAACTCCCTAGTGTCTGGCCACGGCCTCCCACACCGTCATAGCGATGATGGCAAGGGCGCCGGCTATACCAACCCAAACGCTGGCCTCCTGAAACTTCGTGTGCTTGCGAATCCAACCGTCTATGAACGGCCAGGCGAACATTACGAACACGATGAAGCCCATGCTGAGGACAGCGGCAGTGCCGCTGAACAGCTTCAGCCAGCGAAAGGCGACGTAGAAGAACCACTCCGGCTTGATGACCTCGGGCGTCTGTAGCGGATCGGCCTGTGGGCCCAGCGTGGCCGGCAGGATCGTGGCCAGCGCGCTGAGCAGCACCATCAGTACCAACCCGATGATCAACTCGGTATACAGATGGTCCGGGAAGAAATTGAACGTCTTAGCAGCTCCTTCCTCCTCGTCCTTGAACCGGAACTCGGTAACCCCCTGCAAGCGGATGACCGTGATGTGTAGGGTGATCAAGAACACTATGGTCACGGGAAGGATGGCGGCATGGAGCACGAAGAAGCGGGACAGGGTCGACTGGTTGTAGGTGTCTCCACCCAGCATCATTCGCTTCACGAACCCACCTATCAACGGCACCGTGTCGGCTATATTCGCCCCCACGGTAGCGCCCCAGAAGCTCAGCTGCTCGTACACCAGGCTGTAGCCGGTGAATCCGGTCAGCAGCGTGCAGAACAGCAGGCACATCCCGACCATCCAGTTGATCTCGCGCGGCTTGCGGTAGGCGCCGGTGAAGAACACCCGCATCTGGTGCAGGATCACCGCGGCGATCATCAGCGTCGCCGCCCACTTGTGGACGCTGCGAATGTACCAGCCGAAGGAAACCTCGCGCGTGATGAACTCCACCGACTCGTAGGCGGTGGACGGCGACGCCTCGTAGTAAAAGGCCAGTAAGATCCCGGTGAAGATCTGGACGATGAACAGATACGCCGGCGTGCCACCGAGGGCGAACCACCAACGCTTCAAATGATACGGAACCGGTTCGTTGGTGAGCTCGCGAAACTGTCGGCCTGTGACCGGCAGACGCTCACCGAACCAGCGACGAACGAATCTCATTGCACCTCGCCCACATCAGACTCACACCTCGGAGTTATCACCGCGGAAGCGCCCTGCGAGACAGGGATCGTGCCCCGGTCCGCAGATCGGCTCGTCGTCCTCGATGACCCCACCCTGCGCGGCGCCGAAGCGCGGTGGTGGGACGGCGATATGGAGAATCCCGCCTTCGACCTTCAGGTCGTAGCGTCCCAGAAACTGGCCCGCTTCGCCCGGCGGCCCCGCTATGGCCCTACCTGTGGGGTCGAAGACGCCGTTGTGACAGGGACAGAAGAAGCGGTCGTTCTGCTCCTCCCAGCGCACCTGGCACCCGAGGTGGGGGCAGGTGCTGGATAGTGCGATGAAGTCGTCGGCGTCGCCTTCACGGCTGCGCCGTGTGATGTTGATGGTCTCTCCCGACGGACCCCGATAGCGGATGGCCTCGCCCACCCTTATCCCGTCGACCTCGGTCACGAACTGCCACATCACCTCATCCGACTTCGCCGGATACAGGAACCGGCCCGCCACTGCAGCGAAGCTCCCGTAGCCGCCCACAAGGCCTGCGGCCATGGCGGCACGGGAAGCGGTTTTCAAGAAGCCGCGCCGGTCGGCGCCTTCAGGAGCAGCTGCATCCCCACGTATCTGGTCGTCCGCCATCATCATGTTCCTCGAGCTGGTCGGTCAGGAACCCGCGCCCTCTCCCGGCTTCAGGACGCGGTGAGGTGAGTATTGCAAATCATCACAGAAGCGTCCTAATTTTGCGGCCGCAGTCAGCCCTCGTCAATACGCCCCCCGACAATAACGGTCCATTCCGCCCGCTGGAGGTGGGTATGTCAAGACGCTCGAGACGTCGCCGTGCAGCGGTCGTCGTCCTACCGGCACTATTTCTGTTCTCGCTCGCAGAATCGTCCCTCGCCCAGGAGTCCGAGTTCCCTGCCTTCCGCTTCGATGGCCAGTTCCGACTGCGCGGCGAGGCCGACGGCCGGACAGCGGGCGTGGATCCCGACGCCGCGACCCTCTCGCGGATCCGCGGCGGTGTGCAGGTGAGCCTGCTGGACTGGATCCGCGTTTATGCCCAGCTGCAGGACGCGCGTGCCTGGGGCACGGAGGACAACACGCTGACCGACGCTAGCGCCGAGCTGTTCGACCTGCACCAGGGTTATGCCGACCTCGGCAAGACCGATGGTTTCACCGCCCGTCTGGGGAGGCAATCGATGGGGCTGGCAGACGAGCGGCTCGTCGGCGCCGTCGAGTGGACCAACACCGGTCGGGCGTTCGACGGAGTTCGCGTGTTCGGCGAGTACAAAGGCGTAACGTGGACTGCCTTCTGGATGAACGTGGCCGAACGCGATGAGCTGCTAACGGTCGGCGTGCATCCTCAGCTGAACCAGGGCATCAACGACGACGGCTGGTTCATCGGCGGGTTCGCCACACGGAAGTTCGGCGACGTGACTTCGGAACTGACCGCGCTCTTCGATCGCGATGCGATAACAGAGGAATCGTACACGTTGAACCTGAGAGTCCACGGACGGACCGGCAGTGTTGTGTATGAGGGGGCGGCGGCATACCAGGGTGGCCCGGGCCGCAGCGCCTATTTCGCCAGCGGCAAGGCGGGCCTGGCGATCGGCCGTGGCACGGTTGCGGCGCAACTGGACTATCTCTCGGGCGACAGCGATACCGCCGACGCGGAGACGAAGGCCTTCAACACGCTGTACGCCACGAACCACAAGTTCTACGGCTACATGGACTACTTCCTGGACATCCCGGGGCAACTCGATGAAGCCGGGTTGGTCGACGCGCTTCTCCGAGGCACGCTGACCACGTCGCAGAGCACCAACGTGCGACTCGACCTGCACCGCTTCCTGACCGCGCAGAAGCGAAACGGCGAGCGGGCGCTGGGAACCGAGCTGGACCTGGTTGGCCGTTGGCAGATCGAGCAGCCCGCTACTCTTGAGGCGGGCGTCGGTATCTTCGTGCCGGAGGATCTAGCAAGTGACCTGCTCTCCGCATTTGCGGACGGTAAGAACACGACCTGGTGGGGCTACCTCCAGCTGATTCTGAACTGGCCGTAGGTATTGGCTAGCCCCGTCCTGCGCGCCTAAGCAGGTGCCCCACGGCGTCAGACACCTTCCGGCGACCACATCATGGGTCGACGTGCTCGGAGGGGCACCAGTAAGCGATACCAGCTGGTGTCACTGGCATACCGCCTCTCGCGTCCCCACCTTGAGGGCACGAGTTATTCACCGACTGACCACAGCCCAAAACAGAGAACGGCCATGTCACACACGCGTCTCCTGAGTTTCCTGGCCAACCTCGTCGTATGGACCATTATCGCGAGTCCGCTCGCGGCTCAGACGCCGAACGTCATCGTGCTGCGCCCCGACCACGTATTCGATGGTGAGACGGAGGAACTCCACAGCGGCTGGGTCGTGGTTGTGGCGGGCGAGCGGATCGCCGCCGCCGGGCCCGAGGACGACGTGCCGCGCCCGTCCGAGGCCTGGGCCATCGACCTGCCGGGGCTCACACTGATGCCGGGCCTGATCGAAGGCCACTCCCACCTGCTGCTGCACCCGTACAACGAGACGGCCTGGACCGACCAGGTCCTGAATGAGCCGCTGGCGCTGCGGGTGGCGCGGGCCGTCACGGCGGCAGAAAAGACGCTGCTGGCAGGGATCACCACCGAGCGCGATTTGGGCACCGAGGGCGCCGGCTACGCCGACGTCGGGGTCAAACAGGCGATCGAGCAGGGCGTGATCCCCGGCCCGCGACTGCTGGTGGTTGGCCCGGCGATCGTGGCGACCGGCAGCTACGGCCCAAAGGGAGCGCCCGAGTTCGAACTTCCGAAAGGTGCCGAGGTGGCGGACGGCTATGACGACCTGATCCGCGTCGTGCGCGACCAGATCGGCAAGGGTGCCGATCAGATCAAGGTCTACGCCGACTACCGCTGGGGCCCGAACGGCGAGGCGCGGCCGACGTTCACACAGGACGAGCTGAACCTGATCGTCGAGGTCGCCCATAGCTCCGGCCGCGAGGTCGCCGCCCACGCCGCCAGCGCCGAGGCGATGCGTCGCGCCACGCTGGCCGGCGTAATCAGCATCGAGCACGGCGACGGCGGTACGCCGCAGGTCTTCGAGCTCATGGCCGAGCACGGTGTCGCACTCTGCCCGACGCTGGGCGCCGCTGAGGCAGTCACGACCTACGCCGGCTGGCGTAAGGGCGTCGACCCCGAGCCGGAGCGGATAACGCTGAAAAAGAGAGCCTTCAGGGCGGCGCTCGATGCGGGTGTGCCGATCTGCTTCGGCGGCGACGTCGGCGTCTTTCCCCACGGCGAAAACGTCTGGGAGCTGGAGCTGATGGTGGAGTACGGGATGTCGCCGTTCGAGGCAGCGATCGCCGCGACGTCAGGCAATGCGGCAATCTTCGGCCTCGAGGATCGCGGCGCCGTCCGCCGCGGCGCACTCGCCGACCTCATCGCCGTCGAAGGAGACCCGACGCAAGACATCACGGCGCTGCGACGGGTGCGGTTTGTGATGAAGGGCGGAACAATCGTGAGGGAGAATTGAGAGAGAGGGAATTCTCTATGGGAATTCCGAACAGGGACATTCGACAGCCGACA
>JABAOH010023831.1_pt2 | contig 55364 bp, 46 predicted proteins | sample 7062181 | NCBI WGS metagenome assembly JABAOH01 (sample SAMN14538630, study PRJNA623070) | marine sediment metagenome | biome: marine biome [ENVO:00000428]; feature: marine pelagic biome [ENVO:01000023]; material: deep marine sediment [ENVO:00002113]; isolation source: pool of 5 deep marine... | reverse complement strand
TGGAATCGATGTTCTTCTATCTGTAATTTACGGTGGATCTAGAAAAAGTGCAAAAGTCTTGTCATTAATTTGCCTCCCTTTTAGAATTATCTTTTTTTAATTGTCCAATGGTATTTTTTAAGCAAAGGTCTCATTTCCTCTTCAATTCTTTCGCATTCTTCTCCATTAAGGTTACAGGGAGTTATGCTTCTATTTTTTAGAGAAAACTCCAAATACTTGTTCATTGATGAATTCAGAGGGCACTCTATTGGTTTTTCCGGGTTAAAAACCAACTTCTGTTCAATAACTGGCACCAATTCATTTATATCTTTCTCAAGTTCTAAGGATTCACCATTTTCGTCACAGTCTTTGACTTCTGCTATATCATTTAGTTCCAGCCCATAGATAGCAAATGCCTTTTCACATCCAGCTTTTTTCATAATCTCTTTTGCTTCATCCAACACATCCATCTTTATCACACCTTTTCATTTTCGGTCATCATTTTCCTTTGCTTCATACCTGTATATCTAAGCACTGCACCCCTTGTTATTTCTGGTAGTCTTCCTTCTTTAAATTGTTGGATAGCATCTTCTATTATACCCTCTCCATGATAAACCTTTATTCCATATTGGTCAAAAATTTCAAAAGCTTTTGGTCCAATATTAGAAGTTATTACTGCATCTATCCCTTGATTAGAAACTATTTGCCCTATTGTAGCTCCGATTTCACCTGGATGATCTTTTGTTGTATTCTCTAATGCCATTAGTGTATTTTTTTCTGTATCTAAAATCAAGAAGAAAGAACATCTATGAAATGATGTATATATACTATTACCTATGCCTCTTCCATCTGCACTTATTACGATTCTCATAATTTTCCGCCTCCTTTTATTAAACTAATTTTATTTTAACGTTTTTTATTTGCTTATTTTTGTCAATAAATTTACGTCTTCTCTCATTCAGCTCTTTATATCTTCTATCTTTATGATTTTCATATACTTCCATTTTACTTCACATCTTTTAAAAAACAATTATCCTAACTTTTCAATCAATTCTTTTACTCGTATTGTTTTCAGACCATTCAAAATAGGCTTTCTCTTTAAGTTTCCCTTCTTCTTTTTTCTTAATTTTTTCTTCCTTCTTCTTACGCTTTTCCTCAGCTTTTTCCTCAATATGTCGTTTCTCTTTTGCCAAACCTCCTTTTAATACTCTCATACGAGAATCCATCGCTCGAATCTTCTCTTCAATATGTCTCTTTTTAACATTAAATTCAGCTTTTGTAATTTTATTAGTTTTACATTTAATCCTAAATTCTTCAATTTTCCTATGTTCTTTTTCAATGTTTCTTTCCAGGTTCATAATATTTTTATCCAATCGTTTGGCAAAACTCATATTATCTACCTTCCCGGCTCTCCAAAAAATCTAATCGATAAAATTTTATTTTTTAAAATATAATATATGCTATTTTCATTTTGAATTACAATAAAACCTGCATCATTATAATCTAAAACTTTACAAGTGATAGCACAAATTGTTTTTAGACCTCGAACCTTATATATAATTTTACAGTAATGTCCGACAAAATGTTCCATTATATCCAATCCAGAAAATAAATATTTAATAATGCTTCAAAAATCCGCCACTTCATTCTAATTACCCATGTACACATACTTCTACATTATTTGGTAGAAGCCGTCAGCTCGATGTCGAGCGGTTCTGGCGAGCGTCATGGCAATTAACGTCATGGCGGACGTCAAGGCGGGCCCCATCGCCAAGTCTATTATATTAATGCTTTTTAGATATAAACTTTTCGGTTTGCTAGGGGAAGTTCAGCTCCTGTAAAAAAGAAGGATTTTAGAAAGAACGCCGAAAATATCGGCGATAATATTGGTGATATTATGGAAGAAAATGGTAACATAACCACTTTGTTATGTGGCGGAATATTTTATTTATTAAATACATGCTTGGGCTCTAAACGTTAACTACAGGCTCCCGCCTCGGGCCCCTACTTTAATATTTTTAATATTTTTTCTTTTCTCTTTTAATAACCAGTCAGGAATTTTTATGTGTTATTGTAAAAATGTAAAAGCAAAAAATAAAATATTATTTTTAATAAAAAAAAAATCATAAAAATAACATAATATTTAAAAATGTTAACTTCTTATATATTAAAAGAATTAATAGATTTAAAATTAAATCAGGGGTTGAAATAATTGGAAAATACTAATCCAAAGATTAGAATAATATTCTTATCGATTATATTATTTATTAGTGCAAGCGTTTTACCTAACGTTAGTGGAGAAATTGAAAATATTAATATGTTTTACATTAAAGAGTCTTCTAATAATTACATACTAAATGATAATGGATTATTAGCTTATTGGAGTTTTGACGAAGGTAACGGCAACACAGCCTATGACTATTCTGGACATAATTATGATGGAACGATTTATGGTTCATCATGGACTTCTGGTCAATCAAGTTATGCACTTGATTTTGATGGAGTAGATGATTATGTTACTGTAGATTTATATTCTGAAGATTTAGGTTTTAATAAAACTGATGACTATAAGATTTCTTTATGGATTAATTCAATTTCATCAGATTCAGGTATTATTTACATGATAAGCGATGAAAGTGATTTTGTTCCAAACACATACCTCGAATTAAGAGATGATGGAACCCTAAAAATAAATGTGCAAAGTACAGAACATTGTGATGTTTCATTACAAACTAATAATAATTATAATGATGGATTATGGCATTATATCGAGTGTATATTTCATGGGAATTCTTCATATCCAAAACTTGATCTATATATAGACAATGAATTTTTAGGTAGTGATACAGATTGGCTCTGTCCTATGAATTCTCATCAATTTAAAAAAGCTAAAATAGGTGTGACAAGTTATAAAGAGGAGAACTTTTTTGATGGCCTAATTGATGAAGTTAAAATTTATAAAAAACCTGATGGAAATCAACCTCCAGAAGCACCAACTATTTCTGGTCCAACTTCAGGAACAGTAGGTGAAGAATATAATTATACATTTGTTGCAACAGAACCTGAGGGAGAAGATCTTTACTATTGGATTGATTGGGGAGATGAAACTAGTTCTGGTTGGATTGGACCCTTTAGTTTAAATGAAGAAGTTAATGTTGGCCATACATGGCAGACAAACAATGCATATAACATTAAAGCAAGAGTCCGTGATAATTTTGATGTAAGCAATTGGTCAGAATATTTAATTGCAATGGGAAATGTTGCCCCTTATAAGCCAATTATTACTGGTCCATTATATTGTAAAAAAGGTATTTTATATGATTTCACTTTTGTTACAACAGATCTAAATGATCATGACTTAAAATATTTTATTGACTGGGGAGATGGTAAAACAGAGTGGACTAGTTATTTTAGTTCTGGTGAAGAAGTAACTGTTAGTCATAAATGGTCAAAGCAAGGATTATATTTTATTCAAGTAAAGGCAAGAGATATTTTCGAAGGTGAAAGTGAACTTTCAGAACCATTTGAGGTAAAAATTACTCAGAAAGCTCTTCTTTTTGGTTTAATCTCAGATAAAAGTTCTGATGGGCAAATTACCACCTTCAATGCAAAATTGTTGATATATTTTAGTTTGTCTCCTATTAAATTTGAGGTTTTATCTTCAAATGAAAAAATTACAGTTTTAAAAAGCAATAATGGTATTATCAATGACTTATTTATATTGGGCAATTTTTATGCGTTAGTTCTATAAATTTAAATAAATTTCAAATTTCATTTTTTTGTATTTTTAAATATGAAATTATAAAATATTTTTAAAAATTTAAAGTCGACAGCGTTGTAAAGGGGAACTTTATAAACAATTACTTGATACTAAATTGGGGGAGTAATAAAACATGAAAAATAAAATAATTATTTTATTTATGTTGGCCTTATTAATATTTACTAGTTTTTCTTATGTATCTGGAGAAAACATTTTTTCCAATGATGTATATAGACAAAATTTGGCACTAAATACGCCAGAAATTCTTTGGTGGTATGATTTAGATGCACCCTCTTTTGGATCAGCAGCAGTTGGGGATATAGATGGAGATAGCAAACCTGAAATTGTTTTTGGCACATATTTTAATGATGAGCATATTTATGCATTAAACGCAGAAAGTGGAACACTTCATTGGAAGTATAACACTGGTGGTTGTAATGATGCATCACCAACTATTGCAGATGTTGACCTTGATTCCGAGTTAGAAGTTATTGTTCCAGCTTCTTCACCATATAGAATTTATTGTTTTAATGGTGAAACAGGAAATGTTGAATGGTCAACATCAACTGGTTATCCTAATTGTATTGATTCCCCTCCTGCAGTTGCAGATGTAGATAATGATGATAAACCAGAAATTATTTTTGGAACCTTTTATGGATACGTTTTCTGTTTAAATGGTGAAGATGGAAGTATATTTTGGCAGGTAAATCTTGGAACAGATAGTTATATTCAGTCTGGACCAAATATTCTTGACCTAGATCTTGATGGTCAACTTGATATCGTTGTAGCTCAATATTCTGGAGATTGTAGAATATATGCACTAAAGGGAGATGATGGATCAACCCTTTGGTATTCTGATCTACCTGAGGATTATATGTACCATGGTGGATCATTTGCAGATATTGATGAAGATGGAAAACCTGAAATTGCGATAGGTAGCTATGATAATCAAGTATATATTCTCAATGGTGAAGATGGTAGTTTATTATGGAGCTATTCAGCACCTTTTTATATTGCTGCTCCAACCTCCATTGCAGATTTAAATAATGATGGTCATTTAGAAATCATTTTTGCATACTATAATACCATTGGGGTACTTTCTCATACTGGAAGTCTTCTTTGGAGTTACCCAACAGGCGGGTCTATCTTTCGAGGAGTATCTATTGCAGATGTAAATGGAGATAATAATTTAGATGTTGCTTTTGGTTCAAGTGATGGGAAATTAAGAGTCTTAAAAGGAGATGATGGACAAGTTGTTTGGATTTATAATTTGCAGGCCCATTACGGTGACACCTACAATATTGATCATGCACCAGTGATTTTTGATTTTGATGGTGATGGGGCGCTTGATATATTTGTTGTTGGAGGTTATGGAACTTCTTCACCACCAACTGATAATCACGGTCGTGCCTATGCTCTTTCTGCAGGAGAAGGAACTGGCCCTGGTTGGCCAAAGTTTAGATATGACCTTAACAATAGTGCTCACTTTCATTCTAATCAAGCACCAAATGCTCCAATCATAAACGGTCCATCTGAAGGAGTTGTTGGTAACAATTATGAATTTTTATTTGTTGCTACAGATCCAGAAGAAGATGATGTTTATTATTGGATAGATTGGGGTGATGGACTTGCAGAGGAATGGATTGGACCATTTTTTTCAGGGGAAGAGGTAAATATTGTTCATAATTGGTCCAGTAGTGGTTTATATGAAATCAAAGCAAAAACTAAAGACATTTTTGATAAAGAAGGTGACTGGTCAGAGATATTTTTAATGTCAATTTCTGAAAATAATGCCCCAAGCATTCCAGAAATAGATGGAGCAACAAAAGGAAATGTAGGTATATTTTACACATATACATTTACTTCAATAGATCCAGAGGAAAACGATATCTCATACTTTATAAAATGGGGCGATGGCAGTACAACAGGGTGGACAACTCCTAAAGCTTCAGGAACTCCTTGTTATGAAGGCCATATATGGGATGATGAAGGAAAATTTTTTATTGAAGCAAAAGCAAAAGATATAAATGGTGAAGAAGGTGAATGGGGAAAACGAGGAGTTACTATTCCAAGAAACAGAGCTTCTGTTAGTTCCTATTGGTTGAAATTTATTGATATGTTTTCAATCCTCCGAATACTATTGCAACGACTAAGATAAAAACACGTATAACACAATCTCTTCTTTTCTTTTTTTGATTTTAAAACTTTTAAGACCTTTATTTTATCGATTAATGCTAAATCATTTGTTTTAATTCAAGGTCTTTTCAGCACGCTATATCAGCTTTGATTTGGATGAAAATAGTATATAGATGATAAATTCTATGTTTAACTTTTAAATACCACTAATCAGATATGAATTTGTTATAAGGGGGAGGACTATGCAGAAAAACCATATTAGTAAAACCCTTGCACTAGGGATAATTGTATTGTTTATAAGTGTTGGTATTCATCCTGCTTTTGCTGTAGATACTAAACAATTTATTGTTAATAATCAGAGTAAAGATGATTGTGGTTTTGGAGAAGTTCGTAATACAGATTTAATTAAAGTTGAGAGTTTGCTGAATAGAGTTGAGGTTTACTCAAATTTGTTGTTGGTATTGTCTAAAAATAATTTTGAATTAAGTGAGTTTAGTGAGAAATTATCTAATGAGATTTCTACACTTATTGGAATGTTTGAAAAATTAACAGAGGATAGATTTCCAATTATTTGTAATATATCATTAGGTTTGTTTAAACAATTTGAAAATTTAGTGTTTTATTTCGATAATTTAGCATATTATTATCAAAAAAATCCAGTATTATCTTCGATAGCTGATATATGTGCGGGTATAATGGATTTTTTTGCAATAAGCATATATTTTATTGCTCGGGAATTTGGTTGTGAATGGGCACCTGACATTTATCCCCCACCTTAAACTAATAATAATTAAAAGAAACCATATCCCCATTTAAAATTAGGATTAATCCCATCTAAAAGTTTTAAATACCCACATTTTATTTAAATTATTGGAGGAGGCAAGAATAAGTTTTGTAAAAATATAAATCATAGTTATATCTTTAAAATATGGGAGTTGCAGAGATTTTAAATATAAATATCCTATCCTTTCCTCTCTAAGTTGTGATTGGCTTTTTCTTTTCAGAAATAGTCTCTACACTCTTCAATTATAATAGGTCTGGGGGGAAGTGAATAAATTGTAGTAAAACCACCTCACCTTGGAACTTTTTGTTCCGATTAATCCTGAAAACATGTTGATATGTTGAGTGACTCAGACCCATGTATTACATAACTTGTTTGTTTATAAATTTTTTTGTATATTTATTGAGACATACATCGATATATATATTGAAATTTTATTAAATAAAAGATATTAATATTAGTTTAAAAGTTGTTAAAAATGTTGAGGATCTAGTCCAGCCAAGAAGGATTAGATATCAAGAATTATTTAAATTTTTATATCCTCTCCGCCCCCAAAATAGACACCTTTTATCTTATAATATTAGATGTAACATTTGGAAAAAATCTATATAAATCCGTTATAAATTTGTATAAAAAATTTAAATAATATAAAATACATTTAAATATGTATTTCAGAGGAGGTAAAAATGAATGTAAAAATAATTGGAATCTTTGTAAGTTTGCTTTTGATTACTATTGCTGCTATTCCAGCAATTGGGATTATGAACAAAAAGAAGATAGATTTAGAAGAAAAAATACCTATTAATAGTGTTATTGATATTGATTGGTGGAATATGTTTCAGCATGATCCACAACTTACAGGATATTCAACTTCAGCTACTCCAAGTACAAACCATGTTCAATGGGTTAGTAGTCAATATGTCTACACAGCAGGTTTTTGTTCTCCGGCTATTGTTAATAATAAAATATACATTGGATCAAGTTCATTTGGATTTAGTTATGATGAAGTTATAGAATTACTTGAATGTGTTCAAGGAAAAAAGACATCTTCAAATAATGAATATAACATTATTACAAATTCTTTATATAAAAAAGGTAATTCTCCAGAACAGGATATAGGAATATTTTATTGTATAAATGCAAAAAATGGGTCATATATTTGGTATTTTCAAACAGAGGGATTTGTTATTTCTTCCCCTGCAATATACGATGATAAGGTTTATTTTTCTTCTGTTGAGGATTCTGAATGGGAGGGAAAGTTATACTGTTTAAATGCAAACACTGGTAAAAAAATCTGGGAGTTTTCTATATATACTTCTTTTTATTCAAATCCTATTATAGTTGATGGAAAACTCTATTTAGGTTCTCTTGAAAAAAATGGTGATGTTTTTACAGGCAAGATGACATGTTTTAATTCATTAAATGGAAATGTTATATGGGAATATACTATTGGTGAAGATGAATTTTTATATTTTTCAACCCCTGCTATTGCAGATGGAAAAGTATTTTTTATTACATCTAAACAAACAGAGGGAGAATATGGCAGTATTTTCTGTTTGAATAGTAATAATGGACAGGAGATATGGAAAGAACCTGCAGTATCTACTCTTACATCTCCTGCAATTAGCAATGGTTATGTCTACTTTACCTCTTATAATCCGACAAATGGACGTGATATATTATTATGTCTAGATGCTGATGATGGAATGGAAAAATGGCGATTTACAATGCCAAATAATATTTTATCAGGTTATTCTTCCCCTGCTGTTGCATATGGAAAGGTTTACATTGCAACTATTATTGGAATCATGCAAGGAAGTAGATTATTTTGTATTAATGCCGAGGATGGTGATTTTATATGGAGTAAAACCACGTCAGATTGGATAATGATTTCTTCACCTGCAATTGCTGATGGTAATATTTTTATCGCTTCTTGGTTATATTATTCAATTTTTTATTGTTTCAATGCAACTTATGGTTCTATTGTTTGGAGTTATCCTCTTTATTATGGAACAATGGGTTCACCTGCAATTGCAAATGGATGTGTTTATACAGTTGATTCATTTCAAATTCTCTGTTTTAGAGATAATAAACCACCAAATTCTCCAAGTATAGGTGGTATGCCTTTTGGAAAAAAAGGTGTTAATTATAGATATAGATTTAAAGCAGTGGATCCTGATGAAGATGATCTTTATTATTTTATTGATTGGGGTGATGGTAACAATACAGGATGGATTGGTACATATAAATCAGGTACTGTTGTAAACGTAAAAAATAAATGGGGTGCTGAAGGTAATTATATAATCAAGGCTAAGGTTATGGATATCTCTGGAGCTGAGAGCGATTGGACTGAATTTAAGGTAAAGATGCCAAGAAATAAAATATTACAAGATTTTATATTTCATAATTTCTTTAATCATTTAACTAAATTGTTACCAATATTAAAACTAATATTAAAGTTATCAGAGTTATTTAATATGATAGATTATGATATAAATGTTAATACTACTACTCATATGAAAATAGATGGTCTAGGGGCAGATTATGTGTAAAAATCTGTTAAAAAAATATCTAATATTGGGAATAATCTTACTATTTATTAGTGCTTTTATTATACCTTTATCTGAGAGTATTAAAGTTCTTAAATATAATTCCTCAACTTATGAAGAAGCCTTTAATGGATATATACTTTTTACCCCTGAATATTCTAAAGAAACATATTTAATCAATAAAGAAAAAGAAATTGTTCATAGCTGGAAAAGCAATTATGTACAAGGTTTAGCAGTTTATTTATTAGAAAATGGGGATCTTTTCCGTAGTGATCTTCCATATATCAATCCAACTTTTATGACTGGTGGAATCAGTGGACGAGTTGAAAAATTTGATTGGAATAGTACACTTCTCTGGGAATTTGAATATTCAAACAGTAAACATTGCCTTCATCATGATATTGAGCCATTGCCCAATGGAAATATCTTAATGATTGCATGGGAATACAAAACTTTAGAAGAAGCAATTACTGCTGGTCGAGATCCTAAGCTTCTACCTTTTAATCAATTCTGGCCAGATCATATAATTGAGGTTGAGCCTGTAGGGTCTTCTGGTGGTAATATTGTTTGGGAATGGCATGTCTGGGATCATTTGATTCAAGATTATGATCCATCTAAAGATAATTATGGTGTTGTCGAAGATCACCCTGAATTGATTGATATCAATTTTGGGGGAATACTTTTTCGGGGAGACTTCAATCATATAAATTCAATTGATTATAACCAAGAGTTCGATCAAATACTGATAAGTGCATCCCATCAAAATGAGATTTGGGTAATCGACCATAGTACCACAACTGAAGAAGCTGCAGGTCATGCAGGTGGTAACAGTGGAAAAGGAGGTGATATTCTTTATCGTTGGGGTAATCCGCGCACATATCGTGCCGGTAATTCAAGTGACCAAAAATTCTTTGGACAGCATGATGCTCAATGGATTGAATCTGGATGTCCTGGTGAAAGTAACATTTTAGTTTTCAATAACGGTATTAAGCGCCCAGGATTTAGTTATTCATCTGTTGATGAAATAATACCTCCAGTAGACAGTAATGGTAACTATTCTTTTATACCAGGTACTGCTTATGAACCAGAAAACATATTATGGACCTATACTGCTAAGAATCCTTCTGATTTTTATGCTCAACATCTTTCTGGTGCTCAAAGACTTAATAACGGAAATACACTAATTTGTAACGGACCTGCAGGTATTTTCTTTGAAGTAACACATGAAAAAGCAACTATTTGGGATTATGTTAATCCCTATCCAGATCATAATAAGAATGATGTTTTTAAAATCAGACACTATCCGCCAGATTATCCTGGACTTGCATTTTTATTTTATCAGCCAGATAAACCTAGCAAACCAAATGGTCCATCAAATGGTAAAATTGGAATTGAATATACATATTCAACCTTTACAACTGATCCACAATCAGATCAAGTTTTTTATCTATTTAATTGGGGAGATGGAACCGAAACCGGATGGCTTGGTCCGTATCCTTCTGGTGAAACTATAGAAGCAAATCACACTTGGACAAAACAAAAAATATACCAGATCAAGGTTAAAGCAAAAGACATTATAGGTTATGAAAGTGGTTGGTCAGATCCGCTTACTATTTCCATTCCAAGGATTAAGATTTCATCGAATAATTTATTTATAAGATTGTTTAGGGAATTATTAGAAATATAAATATTTTTTTATTATTATAAAATAGTACATCTTCTACTTTTTATTTAGATTAGAATCAATATATCTAATTTTATAAATATTATTTTTATATTAAAAATATAGATTTATCTTTTTTTTATATTTTTACCTATAAACTTTAAATATATAAAAGTTCATTATGAATATACAACTGGGGGAAGTAAAATGAAAAATAAATTGAATAAAAAGGAGATAGTAATAGGAATTATTTTTCTATTCTTTGGAGCTATTATTCTACCAAGTATAAATGCAAATATGGTAATGACTACTGATGCAATTAGATTAGATTCAAAACAAATTGGTTCTTCTCAATCATCAACAGATATTGATTGGTGGCCAATGTTTCGTCATGATTCAGGAAATACTGGATCTTCAACAGCACCAGGCCCAAAAACAAACGAATTACGATGGCAAAAAAATATTGGAGATGAAATTTATAAAGGTGTTCCTATTATCGTTGAAAATAGAGTATATATTAGCACAAATTGGTTTTATGATATTCAACTACTTGAAATGCCTCCACCTGAAAATCTTAACGAACTGATACCATTTCTTCTAGAGAATCCAATTTCTTTATCAGAAATATTTGAAACTATGAAGGCAAAAAAAGAGGATTATTATGGAGGGATTTATTGTTTAGATGCTGAAACTGGAGAAAAACTTTGGGATTATGCGCTGTTTATACCAAGTAATCCTACTGTAATTAATGGCAAAGTCTATGTAACAGACATGGAATATTACGGATATTCAAGTTCACTATATTGTCTAGATGCTGAAACAGGTGAATTAGATTGGGAAAAGCCTATAGGTGGTTGGGTGACATCATCGTCAATTATTATTGATGATGATAAAATCTATCTTGGTTGTATTGATTTCTACGATTATTCTGGAACATTTCATTGTTATGATCTCAATGGCAATAATCTATGGACTTATACATTGCCCTACTTTGAATTTATGTTTTTTACCTCACCAGCGGTTTGCGATGGAAGAGTCTATTTTTTCAGTATTAATGTATATGAATATTGGGAGGGGAATCTTTATTGTTTAGATGCAGAAACAGGTGATTATATTTGGTCCAAACCAATATGTCCAGGATTTTATTGGATATTTAGTCAGGAGTGCCCTGTTTGTGCTGACGGTAAGGTCTTTGCTATAGATATTGATATTTATTTTTATTATTGGGACCTAGTATGTTTTGACGCTGAAACTGGTGATGAAAATTGGAGATATCAAGTTGTATGGTCCTTTGCATCTCCAGCTTATTATGAAGATAGCATTTTTATTGGGGCTCTTGATTATGATTTTTATTCTACCGCTATCTATCGAATTGATGCAGAATCAGGGAATTTAATATGGAAGGCTCCAATACCTGATTATTTTTTACCCTTTGCTATTCCAAGTATTGCTGATGACATGATCTATATTGCTTCATCGGAATATTACAACGATTATTCAAAAGATATTTACTGTTTGAGTGCAGATGATGGTAGTTTTATTTGGAGCTACACACTTGATGCTCCAACATTATCCACACCGTCTATTGCAAATAAACTAGCTTATATTGCCGATAGTATTGGAAATGTCTATGCATTTAAAACGAATGATCCACCTGGTACACCAGATATTGAAGGTCAGATAAATGGAAAACCTGGCAAAACTTACGAATATACATTTACATCAATTGATCCTGATGGAGATGATATATACTACTTCATTTATTGGGGAGATGGATCAATTGTTACATGGGATGGACCCTATCCATCAGGTGAAGGATTAACAATTTCACATAAATGGACAGAAAAAGATACATATGGTATTTATGCAAAAGCAAAAGATGGAATTGGTGAGAAAAGCGACTGGGGTACACTTGAGGTAAATATTCCAAGAAATCATTATTCAGCTGACTCAAACATGATTCTATTACTAGATAAGCTGACACAACGATTTCCGTTATTAGAAAGAATTTTTTTGCTCATTAATTGCAATATGAATATTTTTTTAAGGTAGGTGAAAGAAAATGAAATTTACTATTAATAAGAAATTAGCGGTTCAATTAATATCTATTGTATGCGCAATCTTAATCATCACACCTGTTTGTAATGCAGGAATTAAAACCGACAATATTAAAACGGATAGTTTAAAAAAGTTCTCAGGAAGTAAGGAAAAAATTGAAAACTTTAAGTCAAGCCTGGGAGGAACAGAATATTGGGCGTTACTTGTAGGAGTTGGTGTTTATTTGAACCATCCTGATCAAGATCGTCCTTCAATGCTTAAAGTAGTAGATGATCTCCGTGAGGTGCTTCTTAACTCACCACTATGGGAAGAAGATCATATCCATGTACTTAAAGGTGCAAAAGCAACTACACGTAATCTTATAAGAGAACTTTTTTGGTTGATAAAAAACGAAGATAAAAACGATATGTCACTTATATATATAACAACACATGGCTCGCCTATAAAAAACAATAATAATAAAACTTTAGATCTTTTCCCAAAGGATGAAACAGATAAAGCAGATGAAATTCTTATAATGTACGAAGGTTTTGAAAAATGGTATGGTAAGCTTTGGGATGATTTTCTGAAATTCATGCTACGTTTATTGCAATCAAGAGGAATTTGTATCATTATCGATAGTTGTCATAGTGGTGGATTCGATGACTTAGAATCTGATGGAAGAGTGTTATTGATGTCATGTAGAGAAGATGAGCTTTCTTATGGATCAAAATTTTCTGAATATTTAATTCAGGGATTTTGGGGAGAAGCTGATTTATTCGGAAACAATGACGGTGTCAATTCTGCACAAGAAGCTTTTAATTACGCAGATTATTGGGTGAATGGCAAGCAGCATCCAATGATGATTGATCTTTATCCCTGGGAATTCCCAGTGACTTTCCCATAGAAACAAAGAAGTAAGCATCCTATTTCAACAGTTCTATCTAAATTTATTCACAAAACTACAAAAAATACTAGTTTATCTTCTCTTTAATAGAATACAATACTAGATTATACAACAATTTTAAATAACGTTTATTAGGGTTAAATATATTTTTATAAGGTTACTATACTGAAAAACCTGTTAAGTTAAATCCTAGTTTTAAGTATTGTTGTATTATTCTTATTAGAATAAATTAGTATAATAATTTAATATATTATTAATAATATTGCTATGCTAAAAAAAGAGGGAGTAATATGGAAAAAGAAATAATAAACAAATTCCTTGCTTTGGGTATAATTGTTTTAATAGTAGGAATTGTTGTTAATCCTGCTGTTGCTGTTAATACAAAACAATCTATTGTTAATTCACAGGATGATGAAGATTGTAATTGTAGTAAAATTAGTAATGCAGTTAAGGTTTCAAAGATAGAACAACCATTTAAACTTGGCAGTGATAAAATCTTGTATGTGGGTGGTAGTGGACCTGAAAACTATACAAAGATACAGGATGCTTTAAATGATGCTATTGATGGTGATATAGTATTTGTCTATAAAGGAATTTATTATGAGAATCTAATGATAGATAAATCAATTAATTTAAGGGGGGAGAATCGGGAGACAACAATTATTGATGCTAATATAAGTGGAAATGGGATTAATATCATAGCTAACGCAGTGAACATTAGTAGATTTACAATACAAAAAAGTAAGAATTGGGGGGAAGCAATTGCCATAATTAAAGTCGAGGATGTTGTTATTTTTGATAATATTATAACAAATAGTTCAACAGGAATACTAGTGTCAAAATCGTCTAATAATATAATATCAAATAATCTGATTAATAATAACTATCATGATGGTATAACCTTCTACAAAAGTAGTAAAAATATTATTTCACGAAATAATATTTCTTCAAATAGAAATGGAATATGGTCCTGGGCAGAAAATTATCAAAATATCATTACTGATAACAGTTTTTATTATAATTTAGACGCAAGTATAGATGTAGGATTTAGGGGCGACATCATATCAAATAACACATGCATTCAAAATGGTTATGGTATATCAGGGGATGTAGTTCATGAAATCAGGATCTGCGAAAACACAATCACTCAGAATTTAATATCAGGTATCTTTATTGAACATCTTGGTGAGAAATCTATACTCTCTGGCAATACCATATCAAATAATACACGCGGTATAGAAATCATAACTTCAAGAGATGGTAACACACTTTTGGATAATATTTTTATTAATGGCGGGCTCTTTCTTTCGTTTCCTTCATCACTTAATTTATATAATAATTTGGTCAATGATAAACCTCTTGTTATTTTTGAAAAGGTATCAAATAGAGTTTTACAGGAAGCTGGACAAATAATTCTTATTGACTGTGAAAATATCAGTATAACAAATCTGGATTTATCCAATACAGATGTTGGTGTCACATTATTTAATACAAATAACTGTCTCATATCTAAAAATAATATAATAAATAACAATATAGGTATCTATCTATATTTCTCATCAGAGAATAAATTCTATAAGAATAACTTTATCAATAATGGAAAAAATGTAAATTTCGAACTTGATTATAGTTATTTACATACTAATAGTTGGGTAAGGAATTATTTTGATAATAAACTCCCTTTTGTACCCAAAGTGCTTGTTGGCAGGGTAAGGTCTCGTTTTAAGTTTCCCCCTGTAATTCCTGGTGGCTCTGCAATTGATTTATACCGTCCAGGATTCAATTTCGATTGGTGTCCAGCACTTAGACCATATGATATATGAGATTTTTTGATATGTTTCCAATACTGCAGATATCGTTGTTTTTAAAAATATAATCAAAATAAAACATAGTTTTTAAGTACATATATCATTTTATAAGTATAAAGAGTTATATAAGGGCTATAGATGAAACCGTTTAACAAAACAATTTTACTTGGTGTAATTGCGCTATTAATTGTCATATTAATAATTGTAATAACATTTGTTTATGTTAATAACTTAAGAGAAGAACAAATTAATAAAGATAAAGGCAAACAAGATGATGAAATATCCTTAGTTGATCAAATCGAAAATTTAACATACCTTCTTGAACTGTATCGTGGAGATGACCTTATATATGGAGAAGCAATAATTAAAAATTCAAGTTCTACATCTAATGAATATTATTTATTATCTTTTAATAACACAGAATATCATCCGAAAAATCTACCTGATAATTATAAAAAAGATAATCTAACAATTAGTTTTATTGCATTTACAAATCAATCATATGATCCTTTTTCAGGTAAGCAATACATTAATTTTTTAAGGATTGAAGATACCGATTTAGATTTTCCTAATGAATGATTTTTTTATTTTTTAAAAAATAAAAACCTGCCTAATTATCTAAAAATAAAAAAAATGAATAAATTATTTTTTAAGTTTTATTGAAATGTTGGTATATTAATTCCTAGGTTCATACCTGCAATACCAAATACAATAATAAAACCGCCAATTATAACCATTCCCATTCTAACATATTTATCAAAGTCTTTATTTAAAAATCCTCCACCAAAAACCAATAGTCCAATTCCTGCAAATGCAGTTGGAGAAAGAATTCCATTAATATTTGATCCAGTACTCCCTGCAAAGTTCCTAAGAATAACACCAATCCATACTAATAAAATACCAATACAGACACCTAACATAATCATGTATTTTGAAAAAACTGTACTTGCTAAACTTGACATTGAAGCTTGAGTGCTAGGTCTTGGTTTAGCCATGGGCTGAACTGGTTGAGGTTGAACTGGTTGAGGTTGAACTGGTTGAGGCTGAGCTGGTTGAGTTGTCTCGGGTTGAGGTTGAGCTTGTTTTTGGGCAGTTGTTTTTGATTCTCCACATTCTGGACAAAATGCTGCGTCTTCTGGAATCATTGTTCCACAATTTTTACATTTAACAGCTGGCATATCTCTTCACCACCTTTTTTTCTAAATCTTTTTTACTGTATATATTGGTTTCCTTTTATTATAAAACAAAATTAAACAAGATATGTAGATATTTATTAATAAAAAAAATTATTGCTTACCAGTTTTACATTGAGAGCAAATCCCGTGCAAACCATCATAGCATCTAATGCATACAATTCTTCCACACAACTTACATGTATACATTGCATCAGGTTTGCCACAAATACTACATAGACCCAACACATCCATTTTTATTTCTCCCCAATACTAATCAATCTTTTCTTAAGTTCATCAAGTGAAAGATTGGTAGTTGCAAGAGGGATATTTTCCCTATCGGCAAGTTTTAAAGCAAGAGCATCAACTGAACCTGGCCTGTGATATATAACAACAGTAGGTTTTACTGGATGAACACGTATCGCTATCATCGGGCTTCTACCATACCTGATACCAGTAAAAATAATTGCCCTTTCTGTACTCCAGCCATAAAGTTTATTATAATCTCCTGAACTTATTGTCTCAATAGTTTTAACACTATCAACTAAAGTAAAACCTTTTACGCTTTTATTAAGACCTAAAACTGTAGAAGATAAAATATTGCCATCAATTTTTTTAATAAACTCTTTAGCATTAATTGTAAAAGGATACTCCATTATATCAAGAATGCCCTCCTGAGTTTCAATTATAGAATCGTATTGTTGTAAAATTCGCCCTCCACGTTTTTCATCAATATTGATAAAGGACTCTACAATTTTTTTAACAGTTTGAATACCAGGAGATTTTCGTCTTCCAGATTCATAATCAGAAATAACACTTGGAGAAAGCTTTAAATAATTTGCCAGATCGGTCTGTGTTATTCCAAAAATACCGCGCCATTTTCGAATTGTTTGACCAGGTTTGGGGCTAAGTGTTACTTCACCTGCAATTTTTTCTGATAGGGCATTTTTTATTTTCACCTATTCACCTCGATTGGTTTGAATTTATATCCATAGTGAATTGCCCCGATATATCCATCTTCATGTATCTTTCTAAATGTTGTTTGAACCCGCATACCAATTTTCAAATCATCTAATTTGCAATCAACAATTTGAGCTGTTACTTTAGGACCTTCATCAAGTTGTATTATTGCAATAAGATAAGGTACTTGACCAATAAATTGATCAGGTGCAATGTAAATTATTGTGTAGGTAATTATAGTTCCTTTGCCAATGAGTTTTTTTTGTATCATATTACCCATACTTTTTCTTCTACAATAGGGACAAGATTCTCTTGGTGGGAAGTACACTTTTTTACAAACTCCACATTGATTTGAAATTAAATTGTATCTTTGTGGTATCTCTCTCCAAAAACGTGGAACTGCTCCATCAACCATATCACATCGCCTCCAAAATATGAACAACACATGATGCACCACCAGCACCAACATTATGAGCAAGTCCAATTTTTGCATCTTTTAACTGTCTTTTATCTGCTTCTCCTCTAAGTTGTAAAACAATTTCTGCTATTTGACTTACTCCTGTTGCTCCAACTGGATGACCCTTAGCTTTTAAACCTCCACTTGTATTTACAGGAATTTTTCCATCTAGAGTAGTAATCTTTTCATCAATTGCTTTTCCACCTTCTCCCTTCTTTACAAAACCTAAATCCTCTATTGCTAGAATCTCAGCGATTGTGAAACAATCATGTACTTCAGCTACATCAATATCATCTGGTGTAATTTTTGCCTGTTCATATGCCATTTTTGATGCATATACAGTTGATTCAAAAGTACAAATATTATCTCGACCATGAAGCGATAAAGTGTCTGATGCTTGACCAGAACCAATTATTTTTATGGGTTTTTCTGAGTAATTCTTAGCTTTTTCAGCTGCACATAGAACAACAGCGGCTGCACCATCAGATACTGGTGAACAATCAAGCATTCCCAGAGGATATGCAGCAATTGGTGCCTTTAGAACATTATCAAGAGTAATGGGTCTTTTAAACTGGGAATATGGATTTAACGCTCCATTTTCATGATTTTTTACAGCAACTTGTGCAAGTTGCTCTCTTGTTGTTTTATAATCATGCATATGTCTTGTTGCAATCATTGCATAAATACCAGAAAAAGTCGCTCCAAAAAACGCTTCCCATTCTTGATCAAGTCCTGTTGCTAATATATCTGTTGCCTCAGTTCCAACTACATCAGTCATTTTTTCTACTCCACCAACGACAACAATATCATTCATACCTGAAGCAACAGAAAAATAACCTTGTCTTATCGCAAGACCGCCTGATGCACATGCACTTTCAACTCTGATAGATGGAATATGCATATGTGCAAAACCTGCAGAATCTGCAACAAGTGCTCCGACATGTTCTTGACCTACAAATCTTCCAGCACTCATAGATCCTACATAAAGGGCATCGATTTCACTCCCTGAAATTCCTGAATCAATAATTGCCTTTGATCCTGCTTCTGATATTAAATTACGAAAAGATTTATCCCAGAGTTCTCCAAATTTTGTTAATCCAATACCAATAACAGCAACATCTCTTATCATTTTATCAGTCCTCATATAATAAATCTCTAAATTTAGTATAGGATGAATAATCAATATATTCCTTTGTTTCAATAAGTTGGGATACAGAAGGTGCATTTTTTAAATGAAGTTGTTTGATTTTTTCTGTAACTGTAATATCAAATGCATCACTACCTGCTCCAGATCCATAGCTAGTTACAAAAATTTTCTCTCCTGGTTTTGCCACATCAAGAACTGATGCAAGACCTAACATAGATGAACCTGAGTAAGTATTTCCTATAACAGGGCATAAAAGTCCTTGTTTTACCTGATCAGGAGTAAAACCAATGATTTTTGCAACCTTTAAAGGAAATTTTCCATTTGGTTGATGAAATACTGCGTAATTATAATCTTCAGGTTTTGTTCCTTGAAGGTCCATTAAGATTTTTGCATTGTTTGTTATATGTTTAAAATATGCAGGTGCACCTGTAAAACGCCCCCCATGTGCGGGGTATTTTCGACCTTCCCGTCTCCAAAAATCTGGAGTATCTGTTGTATATGAACATGTATTATTAATAATAGCAATAACGTTTTCTTTTCCAATGATAAATGCTGCTCCACCAGCACTTGCAGCATATTCAAGCGGATCACCTGGAGCTGCCTGTGATGTATCTGCTCCAATTGCGATACCATATTTTATCATATCTGATTTGACTAGAGCCATACATGTTTGAATAGCAGCAGTTCCCGCTTTGCATGCAAACTCATAATCTGCAACTTTTAAAATAGGTGTTGCTCCAATTGCTTCACCCACTATTGTTCCAGTAGGTTTAACAGCATATGGATGAGACTCACTTCCAACATAAATTGCACCAATATCTTGTGGATCGATATTACATCTTGCAATCGCTGCTCGTGCAGCTTCAACACTAATTGTTGCCACATCTTGATCAGGAGACGGAACAGATTTTTCAATAATTCCTAAACCGGTTGCAATAATTTCTGGATCTTTACCCCATGCATGTGCTATATCAGAAGATTTAATTCTTAGCCTAGGAATATGAGCTCCATAGCTAACAATACCTATTTCGACCATTATATATCACTAATTACGAGAATGAAAAGGTATATTTATAATTGACGATTTATAAATCGTTCATTAACGATATTAATTTAATTTTAAAAATATAGAAAGGTTAATAGGATTATATGGAAAAATTTCGTCTTAATTCAATTAGGTGTAAGTTAACACCCATCTCTTCAATTCTTAGAAGATAAGCTTTTCCTAATTGGTCTTTAAGTTTATCGATAAAATACCTTCCAGCATCTTCCCCAAGTAACTTAACAATTCCTTCAATTATTTTTTGTATACTTCTCCCAATATCAGATTGTCTAACTGTTTCAATTTCTGATGGAACTATAATTCCATCAAGATTTTCTGAATATTGTAAACTATCTATTTTAATAATTTTTAAAAACTCAAATTTATCTTCAAATTTTCTAATAATATTATTAACCATAACAATTGCATAATTTTCAGTACTTGAATTACTTAAAACCTCAACTAAAGCCTTTAATACATGTTTAAAAACAGATATTTTTTTTAATTGAATAATATCAAAATTAACTCCGATTTCTTCAAGTTTAAAAATAATAATATCGTAAAGAGAATTCTTAAGTGTATCAATAAAAAATAAATTATATTTCTCAATAACATGGGAATTTAATTCTTGCACAACTTTTTGAATTGCCCCACCTACTTCTGTTGATGAGGATTGGTCTACAGCATTATCAATAGTTACAATATCAACATTTTGAATAGATCTTAAATCATTTATTTTTACATATCTAAGAATCGGATACTCCATTTGAAGTCTTGTAATAAATTCATTTAAAAGTAAATATGCTGAATTCCTACCGATATTTCTATCAAGTATTTCAAAAATTTTCTTAAAAACATTTTTAAAAATATCGTGATTTTCAATTTTATATTTTGAAAATTCCTTAATTTCAGTAATAAATTTAAGCTGTAAATAATCAAGGTCTACTCCAATTTCCTTAATTGATTCAATAAAGGAAAATGGTAGATCTTCTTTTATTTCTTTTATGAAATAATACCCTGCATTTTTTCCCATAGAGAGTATGATATTTTCAATATACTTTCTAGTTGTTATTCCAATTATTTCTTTATCTATTTCCTCTATCTCTTGATCAATTGAAATTATTTCAAAAATTTCAGAATATTTTGTTCCTTTAATATGAATATATTTTAAAAATGAGTATTGGTTTTTAAGACTTTTAATTGCATTACTAACAATTACATTTGCAAATGCTTCAGATGTTCTTCTACCAATAATACCTATTGAAGTTTTTAATATAAGTCCAATTAATTCTTTATTGTCGTATTGAGGCATCCACATTCCGTACTTTTATTGATATTACAATAATCTTATACAAATTTTGTTTTTAAAATTTCTTATTAATTATTATCCCAAAAGCCTCTTGTTCGAGCATAAGTTAATTCAGCTTTTAGTATATCTCTTAAAAATTTTATTTGTATTTCTTCTGATCCTTTAAGTTGAGTTAAATTATATCTCCTAAGAATTCTTGCAGCAGTATCTGGACCAATTCCTCTTCCAACCAATGCAAGTATTGCTGGTTTTCCATAACTTAAAATTAAACTTGCATTTTTATGAAGCCTTTTTATTTCTTTTTCATCTTCTTTTGTTCTATCTTTTTTCTTTAAAACTTTTGCTATATTTTTATTATATCTTCTTAAAACTGCGATTTTAATTGCTCCACAGTTTGAGCACTTTGGTTTATCTGAAATTCTTGAAACTTTAGTGTCCCAAATTCTATTACAATTTGTGCAAACGAGTGAAATATCAGTATCGTTAAGTCTATTTCTTAAAGCAATTAAAATAGATCTATCTGCGCGTTGGGGAATCATCAGCCCACGAATTGATTCTAAACCAGCAAGTGAAATAGGTGAAAGACCCTGTATATAAAATTTTATTATACCATTTTGTATTTCGTCTAAAACCTTCTTTGTATTTTCAATATCCATTCGTTCCCAGATAATCTTATCGATCGCCTCATCAAAAATAAGGGTGTTTTCAAAGAGAGTAAATAGTTTTTTTACTCCTATATTTTTAAAATCAAAATCTTTTTTTATTGCACCAAATTTTCTAGCAACATGAACAAGCTCCCATCTTATATATGTTGAATTTTTTAAAATTGTATTTAGCAAATATTCTAGATTTTCTGGGTTTATTTTAAAAAATATTTCTTTAATTTTTTCACCAGGAACTCTTTTTGGAAGTTCAAGGTTTATTCTATAGGCATCACTATTTATTCCAACACTTTCACCAAAATTTTGGGCAAGTATTGCCGAAATTAATCTTCCTAGTGTTTCATTAACTTTTGTTCCGAAGCAGGCATTAATTACAATTGTTTTTTCTTCACAATCAATTGTTATATTATAATTATTTGGGATAACATATCCTTGTTTTTTTTGGTTTTCAATTGCTCTGACAAATTTATCGAGGCTTTTTTCATCACATGGATATTTCTTAATTATATTATCTACTGATTTAAAGGATCGTAATTCTCCAACCTCTCTAGCTACCTCAAAAGGAATGGGTATATCTTCACCAATCCATGATGGTGCATTTCCAATTTCTTTTGATTGTGAAACAAGTATTTTTTCATCATCTGTTTCAACAATTGACCAAGGTCTGCCTCTAAGAATAAACTTTGACCCTTTAAATCCGTAATTTAAAACAAAACTTTCATCAAGTTTTCCTATTCTTTTACGCGTGCTAATATCTACGACACCATATGTTTTTTCATCTGGAATCATTGAAATATTATCTAAAAAATAATTTCTGGAATTTGTTCGTTTAATAATAAAATTATCCTCTATCCATATGCTTCTTTGATCCTTTAATTGCTGGATTATCTTGTTAAAAAATATGTATTTTAATTTATGGAATGGATATGCCCGTTTAATTATCTCAAAAATTTTTTCAGATTCAATTTTTCCATATTCAAGAGCAATAGAAATTATTTGATTTGTTAGAACTGATAATGGATTTGGCCTAACCTTTACTGGTTCAATTAAACCTTTTAATGCTCTTCTAGCTATCACAACACTTTCAGCAAAATCCTCAGGAGATGTAGCAATTATTAATCCTTTTGAAGTTTTACCTATTTTATGGCCTGATCTGCCAACTCTTTGAACAATTCTTTTAATTTCTCTTGGTGAATTATATTGTATTACAAAATCAGTATTACCAACGTCAATGCCAAGTTCAAGGGATGAGGTACAAATCAAAGATTTTAATTGCCCTTTTTTAAAATTATCCTCTGATTCAATTCTTGCTATTTTAGATAATGAACCATGATGAACATCAATAGGTAAATCCTTAACCCATTGATGAAACCTAGAAGCTAAAATTTCAGCACCATCACGTGTATTTATAAATAGTAGTGTAGAGACATGTTCATCAATTTTTTCTTTACATCTTCGTAATGATGCAGCTGAAATTGGTTCAATAGAAAGTTTTTTTGCAAGGTTATAATCATTTTTATTAATTGGTGACAATTCAACTTTTATATCAATATGTTTTGTTACATCAACATTTAAAATTTTTACATTCCTTGATTCTTCATTAACAATACCTCCAAGAAACCGAGCAACTTCACTTGGAGAACCAACTGTAGCAGATAGTCCAATTCTTTGAAAATTAATGCCATTTTTTTTAACAAGTTCATATAATCTTTCAAGAGCAATAGACAATTGAGAACCTCTCTCATCATCAGCCATCTCGTGTATCTCATCAATAATTACCCATCTAACAATTTCTAAATACTTTCTTAATTTCTTTCCTGTGAAAAGTATCTGAAAAGTCTCAGGTGTGGTAATTAACATATCAGGCGGAGATCTTGTTTGGCGTGCACGTTCACTTTGAGAAGTGTCACCGTGCCTAACAGTGATTTTTATACCTAATTTTTTTCCCAATTCAAATGTACGTTGGAGCATATCTCTATTTAGAGCTCTTAATGGAGTAATGTAAAGAATCGAAATACCCTTAGTTTTATGTTCATATTTATCAATTTTTTCTTTTAATACTAAAAAATTATGGAAAATAGGAAGCAAAGCAGATTCTGTTTTACCAAGCCCTGTTGGTGCAATAAGTAAAACATTTTCACCATTTAAAATAGGAGGAATTGCAATGGTTTGAGGTTCTGTCGGAACTTTTATGTTTTTTAAATTTAAAATATGTTGAATTTTTGGATTCAATTTCGAAAAAATATTTGTCATTTTATTAGATGCAATAGAGTATAATATTTAGAATTTTCTAACTAATAGCACTAATATATATTACACCCATACCAAACCAAGTAATAGCAATGATATAATACCAAGCTAATAAAATATCAAAAAGTATTCCTAGTCCTATAGTAACCAAAGGTAGAATTATTAGTAATAACACTGCAATTATATGTTTGACTGTTTGTGAAAGAGTTATTTCCATAATTCATCACTTTTTATTTGATAATTTATTGCCTTTAATGAAAATGTGTTATTTAAGCCTAATTGTCATGATTATCAATCAATAAAAATTCTATTTGAAAAAATTTAACTATAAAAAAACGGAAAAATATCAGAAAAAATAAATAATTTCATTTATAATGATTAAATTAACAGATGTAATACAATTTTTGAATTTTTTATAAATCTTAAATTTTAAGTTTAGATTTTTAATTTTTATTTCATTTAAACAAATTTATGTTTATTTTTGTCGATTATATAGTGTTAAGAGATAAATCATATTTTTACCAATAGTTTTATATTGATTTTTTTATTATAGAAATATAGTTACTGGGGGTAAAATTATTGAGAGAAATAAAAAAAACAAAGATTTTTCTAAAAGCTAGTATTTTATCTATTGTTCTAATTTTAACATCTTTTGCAAATTTTGCACATGCAACACCACATATATCAAATGCTGATGAAGCAGCAAATTATATAATGAATGTTGTACCAATTAATTTTGATGATGTTCTTTTCTATGTTTGGGGTCCTGTTTCTGAGGGTGAAAAAATTTTTAGTACCAAAAATTATATCATGGATGCTCCTGAAGATGGGTATGTATTTTACATTGATTTATATCCAAGAGCAAATTTGTTTCATCCTGTTAAGTATATCTTTTTATCAGAATCATCAAAGGAATATACTATCAAAGATGCAATAAGTCCTCCCTTAAATTTTGCTGATTATCAAATGATAGAAACTGAAATTGGAAAATTATTTTCATCAGTGCAAAATAAACGAGCGCCAATTCCAAACATCGAAAATTCTCCTTTGATTAAGGATAAGTCTGATAAAAGATGGGCAGTTTTAATGAATGGCGGATATAGTATGGGTAGTAACCATGTTCGATATTGGAATGATTTATCAAATATCTATATTGCTTTAACCTATGTTTATGGCTATTTAGATGAAAATATCATTGTTCTTTGTTCAGATGGTTTAGATTCAGCACCTGATCAATCTAATGGTCAAAATTCAGATCCAGATTTAGATAACGACGGTGATGATGACATTATGTATTCATGTATTTTATCAAATGTAGATATGGTCTTTGAAGAACTTGCAAATATTTTAACTGAAAAAAGTGAATTATTTATCTTTACAACTGATCATGGTAGTAGTAATGGTGGATGGGATACTCTTTTCAATCTTTGGAATATGGAAGAGTTAACAGATGCACATTTTGCTGAACTTTTAGATGCATTACCTAATTGTGAAATTGTCTGTACATTTGAACCCTGTTTTTCAGGTGGATTTTTAGACGATGTGGTTATTCCTCCAGGCCCAATCGTGGCATCTTCAGCTTGCCGCCATGACGAATATTCATGGGCTATGAGCAATCTTGAATATGATGAGTATGTTTTTCATTGGACAGCTGCGGTCAAAGGGGAAGATGCCTATGGAGAACCTGTTGATGCTGATTTTAATCAGGATGGTTTTATTACTATGGATGAAGCTTTTATTTATGCAGAAGAAAATGATGCCCAACCTGAATCTCCACAATATGGTGATTATCCAGAAAATATTGGAGCTGAAATCACTCTATGGCCAGGTAGCGAACCACCAGAAACACCACAAATACCAGAAGGCCCAGATGAGTGGATTTTATTGTTAGATGCTACTTTTGAAACCGTAACTACAGATCCTGAAGGAGATAGTATCTTTTACATGTTTGATTGGGGAGATGGAACTGAATCCGTATGGATTGGTCCATACGGTTCTGGACAAACTGCAAAAGCATCCCATAATTGGACAAAACTCGGAGATTACGAAGTAAGGGTTATTGCAAAAGATGAAAATGATATTGAAAGCAATTGGTCAAAACCTGCATTAATTTCAATTGTTGAAAATGAGCCACCAGAAACACCAAGTATTAAAGGTCCACAAACTGCTAGAGAGAAAAGATTGCTAGAATATACATTTTCTGCAAATGACCCTGAAGGTCATGACGTATTTTTCTTTATCTTTTGGGGTGATGGAGAATGTATACCTTGGACTGGTCCATATGCACCCAATGAAGATGCAATATTTAGACACGCATATGGCAGCATAGGAAATTATGATATTGTTGCATTAGCAATGGATCAATATGGAGTAAAAGGTCCTCAGAATGATTTTCAAATAAAAATTTCTAAATATAGAGTAGTTAGAAATTCACTATCGCTTAGATTTCTTGAATATCTTAAAGCATCTTTTTCAAATATTTTCCCGATGATAAAATATATCTTAGGAATTCAACCTTAAAAAAATCTAGATTTCTTCTTTTTCTTTATTTCTTATTTCAATTTAATTCTAAAACAACAAGCATATTATTTCTATTATTAATCAAAACTTTATGAAATAAATAAAAAAAAATTAATAGACGAGACATAAAATTTTTTTATTTTAAATCTTTTACTTTCCCAAGGCAAACTCCATCAATCAAATAAATCTCAGAGTTTTTAATATCAATAATTTTACCAAGTGGACCTACAATTCCTTCTTGATTTACAGCTATTCCTCCACATAAAGAGTTAAAAGCAGGCATTACAAGTACTTTTGGATTCATTGAATCAGGATATTTTTCAATTAATTTTTTAGAATTAAAATTTCCTTTAATCCAACATGGTTCAAATGTCTTAACATTCAATCTATCTAAAAACATGATTGTAGGATGTGTATGAGCCGTAATTATTTGTTTACATTCCATAATTTTTTCATTTGGCCATCTATGACCATGAACAAAACCGATATTATCATAAATCATACCTGATGAGGGATGAATAATAATATCTTCGGATGTTAACTTTTTGATATTGCCATCATGGTTTCCAGGAACTATGTGAATATTTCCATAATCCTTAATTGAAGTGAGGAAATTTTTTACATCTTTTCTTTCTTGAATGGTTGACCAGGGAATATTATGTTTGATGTCACCAAGTAAAATTATATCTTTTGGATTGTACTTTTTACAAATAGAAAATAATTGTTTAATCATTAAATCGGTGCGTGATTTTGTTATAATTCCTTGCTCCTTTAATTGACTTTCGATTCCAATATGCAAATCTGCAAAAACAAGTATTTTTTTCTTTTTAATGAAAATAGCCGGTTGATTTGGTGTTGGTTGAATAGTTGAAATTTCCATTTTAACCATTTTTTTATAAATATCTTTTTAAAAGTGATACTAATTAAAATATTTATAATACACTAAAATTTTGATTTAAGTTTATAGATATAGACTAAAAACTGAAGATTTTATAAATTTTGCTATTTTTGTTACAAATGTTATAAAATTGTATTTTTTACTACGTTTTAATCGTGCTATAGAATGACAATACTATTTTTTACACTTAAAATTAAACCAATAATCAATATAATAACACCTACTATTAACATCGGAATCTAAATAAGAAATGGAGCACCTGCAATTTGAAGTGTAGTTCCTGCCATAACTATTGCAAAACCTGCCATTACAAGAGCAACAATACATGTAGATATTTGACTTTCTAAAATTTTCTCACATTTATCATCAATATTCTGTAACTTATTAGTGATCTCTTTATATTCTTTTTTAGTTACCATTTTCTTTACTTATACCTATTATAATAATAATTTTTAATATTATTTAAAAAGTAATAATACATATTTTTTGTGCGTTAATGTACAATTATCTACTCAAATGTTGGTAATTATTCAAAAATAAGGAAAAAAAGGGGATAGAGGTATTATTATTTTTATTTCTCTATATGTTTACGGATAGTAATAACGTCATTACCAATTGCATCAAAAGCAACCTCATCACCAGGTTTTATTTTAAGATATTCCAATACTTCAGGTGGTAATCTGATACTGTTATTTTTTACCGTTAAAACAAAACCCTCGTCACGTTTCATTTCATATATTACCTCCATTATTTCTTTTTTAGTAACCATAATCATAATACAGTTTATAATATTTACTATAATACATATTATAATAAATATTAAATATTAGAATATGTATTACTATACTTATGAACCGAGATAATATGGCAGTTTTCAAAAAAATAACAATAACATTACATCCAATTGAAATAAAGAAACTTGAAAGAATAGCTAAAAAGAATCAGGAAACAAAATCAGGAATGATAGCTAGATTGATTAAAGATTATAATGAAAAGGCAAAATAAAATGAATAAAAATAAAAAAAGAAAAAGTAGAAATAAAAAGATAGAAAAATTGTTCACTTGATTTTTGCCCTTTTATTCTAGTTCAAATTCTGTCCAATCATATGGATATTCCAATGGATCAACACATGTCCAAATTCCTTTTAAAGAGTATATTCCTGGCTTTACCTCATTTGAATCCCAAGACGCATCGTAAATACGCATAGGATCTTCCTTGCACAAATATTCATAACCAATTACAGCCAAAAAGAACTTGTCGTCTGACCAGCGCCAAATGAGTTCATCCCCATAATATATCTCGAAGTCAAATCTCTGTGAACTTGTAAACATATAGCCTTCTTCTCCATAAATTTGTTCAACTACCAACTCCATGTTTACTGTTTCACCTACTATGTATTTTGGTTTATCTGTTGTTGTAGTGAGAAGAAGTTCTTCGTTGTACAAGGTTCCATCATCTTTTTCAGAGATTGCTGCAGGCATAATCGTTAAACATGCAAAGAAAATAATTGATACTATTGTAAAAAGTTTCCGTTTCATAATGTATTCCTCCTAATTGATTTTGACCTCCCGAGAAAGTAGGTTCCTTTTAGCATAATTTTTTCCGTCTCGGTCGTTATAAAAATTAAAAAAATCAGTGTGATAACGAGAGAATACAATTTTACAAACTGAAATCATAAATTTACTCACCTCCCTAAAATTAAAATCTTTAACACATTATGGGTATATAAATTTAACCCATTTACCCATTATCCCAGTAAAGCTAAATATAGTAAAAAAGATTATAGTAAGCAAATGGAAAAACTATTAGGAAAACCCAGACAAATTGACAAAAGAAACAGAATCACATTACCACCTGAGCTCTTAAAACTACTAGACCTCAAATCTGGTGATGAGGTTTTTTTCAAAGTCAGTAAAGATAAAATAATAATGGGTAAAGCCCTGATAAAATATAAATTCATTGATGAGATCATCAAAAAAAAGTAAAGCTACATACCTAGCTCTTTTTTTATCAGCTGTGCTCTCTGATCTTTTACATACCAGAGAATCGTTTTAATATGTTCTATATAATCACTAAGGGATTTACCTTTTTCGTTGAAATCCTGCATCAAAGCAATTTCATACTCTAAATATTTTTCAATTACTTCTTTTCTATGTTTTTCAAGTAGAGGATCAGCTTCTTTGATATCTATAATACTATACGATTTTTCATCATTTATCATATACCCCACCTTAACTATTGAAAATAATTGTAATTATTTTATCAATATTTAAAATGATAATTTTAATATTTCCTACAAAATTCAAAATAAATATAACTTTTTTTACGTTTGAAGGATTTTAAAGTAATAGTGTTTTATATAATCTTAAGATATTTAAAATTCTGATAAGTAAAGTAGTGTTATGGTAAAAGGAAAAGGAGGAAAATAATGCAAAAATTTGGAAATATTATAATTGCTTTTGTAGTGGTAAGTATAGGTTTTTTAAGTGGTTGTACTGAACAATTTTCAACAACTCAAAATGAAAACATTAAGTTATCTTTTTGGAGCTATTATGACCTTGCAATGGAGATTATTGAAGAAGCAAGAAATTATTTTGACTTTTTTTGGCAAGAAAAAAATATCGGTTCAGATATGGTAGGAAAAAATAATTATGAAGCAGCTGTACATTTGAATTCAGGAGGCCAATTTGCTCTTGATTCAAGCGTAGCGTTAGGCAAGGCGAAATCAAATTTAGAAATATCTGGTTATAAAAATGAAAATAATACAATTAAAGATTACGTTTCACTTGTAATCAATGATTTAGATAGAATTGAACATTGGTTGATGCACATGGGATTAGCATTGCAATATATTGCTGATGCCACAAAAGGGTTAAACTCAGTTGCTTTAAAGGTGTTTGGAACAGGTGATGCTTCAGCTTCGGAGGTTGTTGATCCTGCAAGTCAAGCCCAATATCATATAACTTTGGGAACCAAAGAAATTGAAATAGAATATTTATCCGATATTAAGTCTAAAGAAAAAGATATAGAGAAAAACAATCCACAAATATTTGAACAACATCAAAAATTTTCTGAAATCTGGTACAAAGATGTTGTTGAATCATCTAAGAAAAAAATATATTTTAATGAAATCGGCTGGGCTAAAAATTTTAATACTGAACTTTCAGATTGGGAAAAAGTTGAATCTGGAGAAATCCCACCAACAGAAATAATATTAGATACCGAAATTGATATTAATAACTCGGTGAAAAATATTAAAATGTATATAAATTATCATTTAGAAAATAGAGATTTCAATGGCATCGATATTCGGGATATAATTGTTGAAATCAATGGATTTGAAGTTGCTCATTCTAATAAATTATGGTATGAGGGAGATATTGAATTAGATCTTTCTGCAGGAATTCCAATTCTAATATATAATAATGATTTTAGAGTTATTTTTCAATTCCAAGATTCATATGGTTTAATTATTTATCCTGACTCATATATTGAATTTTATTAAATACAATAAAGGAAGAATTTTACAACTAGTTTCAAACTTATTTCCTTTCAATATAACTATTTTTTTTAAAAATTAAACCATGAATAAAAATAAAGAAAAGAGATTTTTATTTTATCAATTCACGTTCAGTATACTCCTCAATTAATATTAAAATCATTATTATGACTATAATCGGAAATATTAACAAGGACATATTCCAAAATAAAAAATAAGGTATGAACATAACAATAGCAACTATTAGTAGTGCATAAGAATATCTTTTTTTAAGGATTCGCCATATTGGTTTTAATAATAAATAAACCCCTATTATTATTAAAATTATACTTATTACAAAAAAAAAAACCACATAAATCTCGAATCTATTTTGCCTTGTAGTTAATCTAATTGCAACCCAAAGTGCAGCACCAAACTAATTTAAAAAAACTCCCAATATTATAAGACCAATTCCTTCAATATATACTATTAAAGCCATATTTTTCCCAATTTTTCAATCCATAATATACTCAAACCATAATTAAACCATCCAAAAATATGTTTTTATAGAATCCTTTGTATTGTTTGTAAAGAATTCCATAGATGGCAACAGCGATATTACTTTCAGGTATGCTTGTATATTCAAATACTCCAAACATGATTTTTTGATGCTTTCTCTTCAAAAGTGTATTAATAGCCCAAAGATACTTGTAAATATCTTTTTAAAACTTTAGGAATATGTTCTATTATATCTGTTGCAATCAATCCGTAAGAGTATTTTTCAAATGCAAGATTTCCAGCTACACCATTTATAAAAGCTCCGACTCTAGCAGCATCAAAAGGCAATAATTTTTTTGAAAGCAGTGAACCAACAATTCCCGCAAGAACGTCCCCTGTTCCACCAACAGTCATTGATGGATTGTGAATGTCATTTAGTTTTGTTACTTTTCCATTGGAAATAACATCAATTGGACCTTTTAGAAGTATTGTTATTCCTAATTTATTAGCATATTTTTCAACTAATTTTTTCCTATCTTTAATATTTTCAGGTAATTTTACATTTGTAAGTTCTTTAAATTCACCAGCATGAGGTGTTACAACTGTTTGAGAATTCTTTATTATCGCTTGTTTTTTACCAACAACTTGAATAGCATCTGCATCTATTACTATTGATTTTTTATAATTTATACATAGTTGTATTATTTTTTCTATTGCATCTAGGGTTTCTTTATTTGATCCAAGTCCAGGACCAATAAGACATGTATCAAATCTTGAAAATAAACTTTCGATAATTTTAACATCTTTTAATACAAGTTTCTCGTCAGAATTTAATTCTTTGACAATTAAATTTGGAGATAACTGAGCAGTTTTTTTCGCAAGCTTTTTTGGCTTTATAATTGTTGGGGAAAATGACGTAATCGCTTTTGCTACTTTTTTAGGTGTAAGAACAAAAACTAGATCTGCACCTGTTCGAAGTGCTGCAAAACCTGACATTGCTGGTGCACCAATGTATGGACCACCTCCAACTATCATTACTCTACCATTATCTCCTTTATGTGATTCTTTTTTTGGTTTGGGATAAAAAGCTGAAAGTTCTCCAGGTCCGACATATTCAATTGCTTTTTTAGGGATTCCAATATCAACAATTCTTATTTCTCCACTATTTTCTCTTTTCATACCAATTTTTACATCATGAAATGTTATTGTAAAATCAGGTTTTATTGTTGTATTTGTATTAAATCCAGTTGCAATATCAACTGAAATAATTATCTTATTTTTCAAATTATTTATTTTTTTTACAATTGTTAAATATGGTTCCTTTAGACCACCTGATATACCAATTCCTAGCATGGAGTCAACAATAAGGTTACTTTTTGTCAGAATTTCATCTAATTTTTTTATTAAATCTATATCATAAATTTTAATGTTGGTTTTTTTTAATTTTTGAAAATTGCTTTTTGATATCTCTGTTTGTATGTCTCTTTCTTTTCCTATTAAAAAAACTGTTACATTATAATTTGACGATAGATATCTAGCTGCTACAAAACCATCTCCTCCATTGTTTCCTAACCCACAGACGAAAAGTATTTCATAAACATTTGATTTGTATCTATTTTTGATAAATTTGGCTATACCTTTTCCAGCATTTTCCATTAAAATTTGATTTGGAACACCATAAAATTCTGCATTTCTGTCTAGAACCTTTATTTCTTTTCCAGATATCATACCAAAATGTTAAACAATAAGTAATCTATATATGCTTCGAAACAAACAATTAATACTGGAGGAAAATAATATGATGCCTGGGCGTATGAATCCAAGGCAAATGAGTCAAATGATGAAGAGGCTTGGAATAAACGTTAAAGAAATAGATAATGTAAAAAAGGTAATAATTCAAACCGATGACAAAGAGTATATTTTTGACAATGCAAGTGTAACTATGATGGATGCACAAGGACAAAAAACTTATCAGATAATTGGTAGACCTAGAATTGTTGAAAAAAAGGAAGAAATTCCCAAGGAAGATATTGATTTGGTTGTTGAACAAACAGGTAAAAGTGTTGCAGAGGCAAAAAAAGCATTAATTGAAACAAAAGGAGATATTGCCGAAGCAATAATTAAACTTTCAAAATAATAAATTTAAAAAAAAAATTTAAATAGAAAAATTATATTTTTCTTAATTTTTTATTGCTAATAATACATTTTGTTACAAATTTTTAAAAATTTTATAAAATAAATTTTTTTTGAGACATAAAATTTAAATTGATTTTTATAATCGACCCCAAACTATGAAAAATATGGGGGAATATCAAAAATGAAAAATATTAAAATTGGCACAATTTTTATCGGATTAATATTAGTACTATCCGGTGTTGGAATAGTTTATGCTGCATGGTTTGACACATTTAATATCCATGGAACAGTAAATACTGGAAGTGTATCATGGGAAGTTTTTGATTATCACGGAACATGGGTATACAAAAATCTTGTAACAGATGAATGTATTGAATCGGAAAATCCTATTAATAATCAAGATATGCTACTAGTTGCATACGCTGAGGCAATACCTGGTGAAAAGGATTTTGATGTTAAGGTTATTTTTGACAATTTATTTCCATGTATTTGGTTTAAAACAGGTGTTTCAATAAAATATACCGGATCAATTCCTGGTAAAATTAATAATATTAATTACATTTACAATTCTGAAAACAATTGGATTGATACACTTTTATCAAGTGGCGATTTTTATACAAATATCAGAGATTCTTATAATAATATTGTTGAACTTGGACATCAACTCCATTTTAATGATGAAATAATTATTGAATTTTGGCTTCATATTCCACAGCAACAAGATTTAATGAATCTTTCAGGGAATTTTTCAGCTACATTTGAAATTATGCAATGGAATGAGTTTGCAGTATCAGAAGATGAAAATGAGATTGAACCTTTAGATATTTCAAACTATATATTATATCAAACCTCTTCTGATCTAAGTTATATAATTCCTGAAGGAAACACTGTAAATCCTGGTGGATATGTAATTATTGCAAGAGATAGCGTTAAAGCAAGTTTTGAAAACTTTTGGAGTATTGTTCTTCCATCTAATGTAGTTTTTATTAATGGTGATAATATTTTTCCATCAATTAATGGTGATGAAACCTTCGAATTGCATGATAATAATGATATTATTATTGACGGACCCACAGGGCTACCAATGATTTCATACCACACTGTTCAAAGGTTACATTCTACCTACAATCCAACACTTCCAGAAAGTTGGATAATAAGCTCTGATAGTGACGCAACTCCCGGAACTGGTGCAATTGGAGATGGAACAGCAGGACTTGTCATTAACGAATACTCTGATGCGTCAGGTACAGGAAATTGGAGATACGAGTTTATTGAGTTATATTACGATACATTGATAGCCTAGATTCTCTAAAATTTCAACTAATTGATATGGAGCAAACAGCTCTAATTCATTAAAAAAATTTATTATTATAATTTAAGAAGATTTTAGAATTTTTACATTTGTTGAAAATCTAATAAAAATATTTATAATAATATTAAATATATTATTTTTCTATAAAATGAACCTTGTTTCCAAACATTTATTGATATGGATAAGTATAGTTATTGTATTTTTTTCCTCTTTTTGTATGAATGTAATTTCTTATGAAAAAAATAAATCAACAGATATCGAAAAGCTTGCCTTTAAACAAGAAATATCAATTCCAGTAGATACAAGTCTAGACGATGTAAAATATCAACCAATTGACACACGCATTGATTTTATTCATCCCTGCTGGGCAAAAAATGAAACAATACATTCAGTTCGTGTTTGCTATGAAGATGACTTTGGATTAAATGAAATAGAATCTCAAATTTATAATTTAAGGTATATTGATGAGACACATATAAATTCATGTAGTTTGGTTTTTCTTATTCCTGAAAAATCAAATGGAAATGAAAAATACTATGTATTTTATGATTCAACTGAAACAAATCCTCCCGAGTATAGTGATCATATTACAATAGAAGATACCCATTATTTTTACGAACCTATTTCTGGGCAAAAAATTGAGTTTGATTATTATGAGGTTAAAGAGGATGGTTATGTAATATATGCTATAATACAAAAGGGTGAGCTACTAGGAAATCCTGTTGCTCATTCAGTTATAAAAATGAAACCTGAATCGCTTGTTGTTGAAACATACAATATTGAGCAAATGGGTAGTTTTGATATCAGATATGGAATTTTTAATACACCTGGTTATTATGGAACTGGATATGCAAACAAGGTAACAAAGAATCTATTGGTCGATGGAAATTTAATGGCGAAAATGAGAATCGAAAGCCAAACACCAAAAGGAGATCTTAAAACCGATAATATTTACACATATTATTATTGCCCAACTAATACAAAAAAAATTTCTGTTAATGTTTATCATGAGGTATTAAAAACAATTGATATTGAAGAACCTAGTGTTTTAGATGGAACGTTTTCTGGCATTGTTACAATCAAATCAAGAAGCGCAACAATTGAAAAAATGAATGCTGGAAAAATATTACCATCTCTTACTCTTTTCAGCGAAGATGAAACAATTAAAAATTATCTTGTTCCAACAAATCCTGATTCTGAAGAAAAAGAATTGGTACTTTCAACATCTGATGATATTGATTTAGGATCTAAAGGCTGGATTTCTCTAAATGATCCTTCCATAGGTGAAGCACATGGATTAATAATAGATAGAACTTCAAAATTTAATAAAGAAGAAGATGGTATACAAATTAAAGCTTATGTTAAACAAAACATTAAACTACCAGGTCTAGAAGCTGATACTGGTAGTGTTTTTTTATTAAAAAATAATTATGAAAAGGGAGGAAATCAAAAAACAGTTCTTTCTCAAGGATATAATGTAAACTTTAACATCGAATTTATGTCAGTGCAAAATGAGGGATATGAAAAAATTAATTCTGAATCAGAAATATTTCAAAAACTTATTGAAAGAAGACCAATTTTAAGAGAAAATATAACTAATGGTGATGAAGAAGAAAAAGAAAGGTATACTCTAACTGCAACCGTTCATTTAGCACCATCTTTTCCAATGGGTTCACTTCTCTCTGCTGCCTTGGGAAGAAATTTACCTTATATCTATGCAGAGTTGTACAAAGAAGGTAGTTTTAAATCTTCAGGATCAGTTGGTAGNNCAGATATTAAAAACTGCTATTGGAATTTTTGATTGGAGGAATGCATCACTTTTCAAAAAAATTAGGTTTCCAGATTTAGAATCTGGAATATATATCATAAAAATTTTTCGAGAGAATCTACTCTTTGGTAGAGAACATAAATTTATTGGCTTTAAAATCATTGAGTTAAAAAAAGATGAAATAATTAGGATTTTTTGCAGACCTCAGGGTTCAATTAAATTATCTGTTTTAAATCAAGAAAGGGCCGGAGTTGAAAATGTAAAATTTCAGCTTCAAAGCAGTGATGTAACTATTTCTGAATCAGTGTCAGATGCAAATGGCAATGCAATTTTAAATGCACCTTGTTTTTTTTCAAAACCATACAATTTAAAAGTTGTTTATCAAGGCTTTTTAGTTGATAAAAAAGAAATTAAATTGAATTTATTAAAATGTTTAATTCCAGTTAAACAGAATTTTTTACTTGAACAAATAGACTTTAATCTTAACCTAAAAGACAAATGGGACTTTGCACCAGAAATTGATATATATCCTACACTAACAAGTGAAGAAATGATTGAACCTGTAGTTATTTCAGCAGAAAATATGGGTGAAGGAAAATATCAATTTAAAAATTTATATCCAGCAAAATATGATTTAAAAGCAAGTTACAAATCTTTTGAGCTTGAAAAAGAACTGGTAATAAAAACCAAACAAAACTTGGAATTAATATTTCCAGCTGAATATGATGTAAATATAAATATTTTCAACTCATATGGACAAAAAATTGCTGAGGGACGAGCGTTTATTTCAAGAAAGACACAGGCTATTCCAGAAGATATAAATGAAAAAGGAAAAGTTAGTTTTACAGTTCCACCTGGTGATTATGAATTGACTATTTTTTTAGAAAACGAAAAAATTGCTAAACAAAAAGCAAAGATAAGGGGTACTAAAAATATTGATATTGTTTCAACTCAAGAATCGCTCATTCATACAATAATTATATATCTTGGAATCGCTCTAGCAATTTGTTCATTTATTTTTATTTTTTTAAAGAAAAATGTTTACGCTGGAATTAAAATTTTTGTAATTGCTCTTCTAATAATTGCTCTTTTTTCTTCATGGTGGGATTTATCTGGAAAACAAAATGTTATTGAATCAAATACAAAAACTCTTTTAATTCCTTCAGAAATAATAACAATGACATCAACAACAGATGCATTAGGTGGAGAAATTAGTCAGGTTCCAGAAGAAGTGACAATGGTTCTGGGTCTTATCTCGGTTTTTTTAACAATTTCTTGTTTCATTATATTTGTTTCAATTTTTATAAAGAGTAGATTTCGAAGAACTATTAAGTTTTTCTCAGTTTTATCTATTGTTTTATTAATTCTTGTGCTTGTAATATTTATCTATGCAATGTCACAAATTACTGAAGTTTCTGTTGGAGGTTTTATTGGAAATGGTAAAATAGAAACAACTATTCCTGGAGTTTCAGAAACAATTAATTTACCTTCAACTTGGGGACCTGGAAACGGTTTTTATCTGGTATTAACTGCTGTAATTATTCTAATTTTTGGTTTATTTTTTGATACAATAAAAACAAGATACTCTGATAAATGGATTTATTTTCCTAGAGAAGTTATTAAAAGATGGGCAATTTTCAAAATTTAAATTTTGAATAAATTTTATAATTATTTTTAAAAAGAAAGAGTTGTTACAATTATTTCCTAGCATGAATAATATGAAAACAAAAAATAAGAAAGAAATTGATGATATGTTGATTTTTGATGCCCATTGTGACACTGCAAATGTTTTTTTAGATAAATCATTTTATTTTATTAATAAAAATCATAGCCATTTGAATTTTGAAAAGATTAAAAAAGGTGGTTTAAAGGCACAAGTATTTGCTATATGGGTAAGTCCTTTTTATGCACCTAACAGGTCTTTAAAAAAAGCATTAATTCTATATCAAGCTTTAAAAAAGGAGATTTTTGATTCAGATTTTGGCACACAAGTTACCTCAACAGTTGAAATGGATTCTGCAATAAAAAATAATAGACTTGCTTGCTGGTTATTTTTGGAAGGTGGACATATAATTGAAAATTCAATTGAAATTTTAGAGTTTTTGTATTTACTTGGATTTTGTGGTATGACTCTTACTCATTCTAAAAATACAGATTGGGCTGATTCTTCAGGGGATAAACCAAAATGGGATGGACTTAATAAACTTGGGAAAGAGATAATTTTTAAAATGAACAAACTAAGAATGGTAATTGATGTTTCACATTCATCAGATAAAACTGTTGAAGATGTGTTAGAAATCTCATCAAGTCCTATTATGGCGTCTCATTCTTGTGCTAGAGCGATTTGTGATATTCCTCGTAATATTTCTGATGACTTGATTAAAGAAATTGCTCGAAGAAAGGGCTTTATTGGTATCAATTTTTTTCCAGGATTTTTAAGTAAAACTGTTTATGATCAAATGATGAAGAATTTAGAAAAAAATGAAAAATGGTATCAAGAAAAAATAAAAAGTAACAAAGACAATCCCGAAATGCTCAATAAAGCAGAATTAGAATTATACATGAAAATGGTTCAAGGAAATGATAAAGTTAATTTAAATGCTTTAATAGATCATATCGCTCATATCTCTGAGGTTGGTGGAATTGATTGTGTTGGAATAGGAAGTGATTTTGATGGAATTTCCTCAACTCCAACTGATTTAACAGATGTTTCTTGTTATCCAGCACTTATAAACGGTTTATCTAGTAGAGGTTTTAATAAAATAGAAATCGAAAAAATTATGGGCTTGAATCTATTTAATTTTTTAAAGAATTTTGACAGATAATTAACAATATTTATAGGTTTTAGAGAAAGAACGACAAACGATTTTTTTCATGTTAATATTAATAAAAAATCATCAATTAAGACCGAATTATTAGAGTATAAGAGCTATATATAACAATGGATTTAATATATAATTCCACGGTCGAACAGTGGATTAATTATTTTAGGTGGATTAATTCGTTGATATGTGATAAGTTTTGACATAAATTTTAAATACCACTTATCAGATTTGAATATGTAAAAAGAGGAGGTAAGAAATGCAAAAGAAATTAATTGGAATAATTGTTTGTACGCTACTGATTACTACTGTTTTACCTACAACTGGTGTTGTTGTTAAAAATAAAGTAGAAAATTTAAGCTTTGATGTATTTGATAATCAATATAATCCTGGTTCACTAGTTGATGAATGGCCCATGTTTCAACATGACCTACAGAGAACAGGATATTCAACATCCAAAGGACCTGTTATAAATAATATAAAATGGGTCTTTCACATAGAAGCCAGTTGTGGTTCTAGTGTAGACTCATCTCCTGCTGTTGCAAATGGGAGGATCTATATTGGAACAGACACATCGTTGCCCAGCCAGTTTTACTGTCTTGATGCAGAAACAGGGGAACTGATATGGCAAACTGATATACCTGGTGGTGTAAGTGTTAGCAGTCCTGCTGTTGTGGATGGAAAGGTCTACCAAGGTAGCACATATGATTATGTTTACTGTTTTGACGCTGATACAGGAGAAACGCTATGGACTTATGATAAGGGATATGGGATTTCAAGATCTCCAGCTATTGTTAACAGTAAGGTATATATAACAAAATGCAAGGGACAGCTTTATTGTTTAGATGCAAATACTGGTGATGAACTCTGGAAATATGATATGGGAGAGTATGAGTTATCTCCTCCAACTGTATATGAAGACAAGGTGTACATTGGCTCAGAAGATTATTATTTGTACTGTTTTAATGCAGATACTGGTAGCCTGCTCTGGAGATATAACACTGGTTGGAAGGTTTTATTATTAGGTGCACCTAGTATTTTTAATGGTAATGTTATTTGTGGTGGTAGAGATACATTTTGTTTAGATGCTGAAACTGGAGATGTGATATGGAATTTTGAAGTTGTAGGGTGCACATCTGCTGTTGCCTATGGTAATGTTTATTTACATGGTTATAATCCCCATGGGTTATATTGTTTAGATGCAGATACAGGAGAACAAATCTGGTTTTATCCCACAGGTCCTCCATATACTTCTTCTCCTGCTATTGCTGATAATAAAGTCTACTTAGGATTATGGGATATTGGCAGGTTAATATGCTTAGATGCAGCAACTGGTGAGCTAATTTGGTATGGCGAAATTGGATCACCTAAGTGGTTTTTTAATTCTCCTGCCATTGCCTATGGACGGTTATACATCGGTGGTGGACCCACTCTAAATGTATATTGTTTTGAAGATCCATCTCAACCGCCATATCCTCCGGCTATCGAAGGTCCAAATATAGGTGCAATTGGTATTGAGTATGATTTCAGTATTGTTGCAAATGATCCTGATGGTGATGATGTCAGGTATAAAGTTGAATGGGGTGATGGTACAACCACCTGGTGGATTGGTCCCTATCCATGTGGTGAAAAGATAATAGTAAGCCATAAGTGGAGTAAACTTGGAACTTTTGATATAAGGGTGAGAACTAAAGATATTTATGGTATGAAAAGTGATTGGTCAGAAATACATCCGATTTCTATTATTGAGGATGAGCCTCCCAGTGCACCTAATATAAGTGGTAGAACAAGCGGGGAATCAGGTGTATATTATCATTACAGTTTTAATTCAACTGATCCTGATGGAGATGATGTGTCTTATTATATTAAATGGGGTGACGGATATATTACAGATTGGACGGCATTACAAGCTTCTGGTATTCCTTTTTCTGATGGTCATAGATGGATAGTAAATGGAAATTATACTATTGAGGCAAAAGCGAAGGATATATATGGTGCTGAGAGTGAATGGGCAGCACTTAATATAACTATTCCCAGAACCAGAACTTGGTTGAGATTTTTTGATATATTTCCAATACTTCAGAGGTTGTTGGGTTTTATAAAATAGAATTTAGGATTAATCAAGATATAATCTATCTATAGATGTTTCATCTGGAACAATTATTCATTAGACTGTTTTATATTCAGATATAAGATATAAATATCATTAATCAGATGTGAATATTGATAACAGAGGGAGTGAATATGAAGAGTAAGTTGTATTGTAAAATCCTTACAGTAGGGATAATTGTATTGTTTATTGGAGTTGGTGTTTCGAGTTCCACTGTTCAGTTAAAAAATACCCATACACATGAAAACATTGATGATGTTTATGATAATTTATCAATTAATGTATATAATCCAGATATTAATGTTTGGGGTAAACAAATATTAGCATCAGAATTAAATAGGGTTCGCTTTCCAGGAGTTACACTTGCACCAAATGGAGATTTAGTAATGGTTTATTGCAGAAGTGATAATATAGATTATTCATGTTGGATGGAGCTATGGTGCAGGATAAGTCATGATAATGGTAATAATTGGGAAGATCCATTTATGATACATAAATTCCCCTCTTATTGCGCTGAAATTGGTTTTTCATTAATTACCGCACCAAATGGAGATTTATGTTTCTTATTTTGTGATGACCATGAATGGGATGTTCATAATGGTACGGATATTTGGAGAAATAGTCATAATGGATCACAAGGTAATTGGTATTATTCAGGTAATTTCTCAGAATTTGGAAAATGTTATGTTTATGATTGGATAACTTTTGGAGATAAAATGTATGCATTTGTCAATGATCCGAATATTTTTCAAAATTGCATATCCTATCTTGGTATATCAGAGGATAGTGGTTATACTTGGTCTAAATTTGGTAATAATATCGATAATGTTGGTGGAGAATGGAGTACAATCCCACTTAATTCAGTGGCAACTCATTGGATGACTATTAACAGGTTTACAAAATTTGGAAACGGACCAAGTGGAACAAGTAGCTGTGGATCTAAAGGAAGTGGGTTACCATATTCACCATTTTTGGAGCAATATGAAACAACCGATGGTGGATTAACATGGACTGAGACAAACTCGAACTGCCCAGATGCATGTGGCACATCATCTCAGACATCTAATCAATTCAATAAAGGGAATTATATGTGGTGGCTTGATAATAAAATAATTATTGCAAATTGTGAGGGTGGTGAGTCACCTAATGCATATGCAGCAATCTGGATAAATTCTGATTATTTATCAAATTCAGCTTGGAGTAATCATATTATACTTGGGTTAGAAGGAAATTCTGGGAATGCATATAGTCGTGGATGTGTATTGCCTAAAAGACCTGGTAATATTGGTGGTTGGGGGTATGTTGTCTGGAGTGAAAATAGTAATTCCATTGTTAAAGGCGCTTGGGTTGCAAATAATGCCAGTCTTATTTGGGAATGGCCACCTGGGCCTGATAATAGACCTCCAAATTCTCCTATCATAGATGGACCAACAAATGCAAAAATAGGGATTGATTATGATTTTACTTTTAATACAACAGACCCTGATGGAGATGATATTTGGTATCATATAGGTTGGGGTGATAAAGAAATCATTTACATTTATGGACCATATCATTCAGGTGAACTGATTACACTATCTTATAACTGGTCAAGTAAAGGGAATTATATTATACAATGTAAAGCTGTGGATGAATATTATTTAGAGAGCAACTGGTCAGAGTTGGAAATAAATATTCCAAGAAACAGAGCTTGGTTGAGATTTATCGATATGTTTCCAATACTGCAGAGAATACTCAGTTATATTTTGGTAAAATAGGATTAATCCCATCTAAAAGTTTTAAATACCAAGTATCTGATTTGGAATATGTATAATGAGGGAGGACCATGAATAAAAAATTGTTAAGTAAAAGTCTTGTAATAGGAATAATTGTAATTTTTATTGGAGCAGGTGTCATTCCATCAAGGGGAATAACCTTTGAAGAAAAACCTATAATACCAATAATAAATGGAAAAACACTTTATGTTGGAGGAGATGGACCTGATAACTATACAAAGATACAGGATGCTGTAGATGATGCTAGGGATGGTGATACTGTTTTTGTTTATGATGATTCAGCACCATATTATGAGCATGTAATAGTTGACGAAGAAATCGATTTGATAGGTGAAAATAAAACTTCAACATTTATTCTTGGTTGGGATTGGGGATATGTTGTAACAATATTTACTGATGGTGCAAAGGTAAGTGGTTTTACAATATCATTTTCTTTTGATTACTATGGTGGAGCAATATCTATTGACTCAGGAATTAATAACATAATAAAAGGTAACAACCTACGTAGAAGCTATAACGGAATACATCTCTCAAATTCTTATAATAACACTATTATAGAAAACAATATTTGGGATTGCTATAATCATGGTATTAACTTCTTAAACTCAAATAACAATTATGTAACAGGTAATAACATAAAATCAAATGTTAATATGGGTATGTCTATTAGTTCATCTAATAACAATAATATTGTGGATAATACCTTCTCGTATAACAGACATGATATAGAACTTAGAGAATCTAGTGTAAATAATACAATATCTGGGAATAAATTTTCTAATACTATTTGTCCTTGTACAAATATAGACATCAGAGATTCAACTTGCAACACAATTATTTATAACATGATAATGACGAGTAGTACTCTAAATATTCATAATTCAAGCAACAACTCTATCATTGGTAACACTATTTACAATAGTGAAATGCCATATATTACTGAATTAAGTAATAATAATCTCATTGCCAATAACAATTTCATCCACTATAAAGATCGCGCTTATGATGAAGGAAACAACTCTTGGAATAGGGCTTATCCATTAGGCGGTAACTATTGGGATGGCTATACTGGCTCTGATGATTTTTCAGGTCCTAATCAAGATATACCCGGTTCTGATGGAATAGGTGATACAGCTTATCCAATTTCTGGTGATAATAATAAAGATAATTATCCATTAATGGAACCATGGGGAATTGAAAATCATCCACCAACTGTAAAAAAAATAGATGGTCCAACACGAGGTAAAGTAGGAATAGATTATAACTATTCATTTTTTGCAGCAGATCCTGATGGAGATGATGTTTTTTATTATATAGACTGGGGAGATGGAATAAATACTACCTGGATTGGACCTTATGCTGTTGATGAAAATATAATAATAAACCATACCTGGGTTGATGGGGGAGAATATAAAATAAGAGCAAAAGTAAAAGATATTTGGGGGAATGAAAGTCAATGGAAAATATTTATAGTTAATATGCCAAAAAACAAACGAAGCTATAATGTGAAGTTTCCTCTACTGTTTGACAGTTTACAATTTTTTATGTGTTTATTACTAGAGATATGGAGGGGATATTAATGATAAATAAGGAGATAGTGATAATACTATCAATTTTATTGATTAGTTTGAGTGCTATTCAATCAACTGCAATTAATACGGCTAATAAACCTAATATACTATCATCTTCAAATAATGTTTTATATGTCGGAGGAGTCGGACCTAATAACTATACACGGATTCAGGATGCGATAAATGATGCAAGCAATGGCTATACTGTATTTGTGTATGATGATTCTTCACCTTATTATGAAGAAATAGTAATCAATAAATCAATAAAACTTATAGGTGAAGATAAAAACACCACAATTATTAATTTTTTATATATTGGAACTGTAATTCATGTTTCTGCTGATCGGGTGAAAATTAGTGGATTCACAATAGAAGGCGGAAATAGTTATGGGATTCATGTAAATTCAAATCACAACATTATAACTGATAATATAATTAAATGGATCGAGTATTATGGAATTGCATTAAAGGATTCTACTAATACTATCATAATTAATAATTATATTGAAGAAGGTATATACATTTCTGGTTCTAGTATAAAAACAACTATAATGGGTAATAAAATCCAAGGTGGGCGTGATGGTATATTACTTTTTTCTGACAATAACACAATAATTGGAAACAACATCTCAAGGAACTATTTTCATGGCATAGTAGCTTATAGTTCCAATGGAAATATAATCACTGATAATACATTCTCTCAAACCAATAATCTTTATGGTTTATACATCGGTAGTGGAAATACTAATAACCATATTTATCATAATAACTTTATTGATAATAAGCGAAATGCATATGATGGGGGAAAAGGAAATTATTGGGATGATGGTTATCCATCTGGGGGAAATTACTGGGATGATTACACTGGTTCAGACGATAATGGTGATGGTATTGGAGATTCCCCATATATACCTGGTGCTGGTAACATAAAAGATAGGTATCCCTTAATGGAACCACATAAAAGGAATATTCCTCCAATACCTCCAATAATAACTGGTCCAATCTCTGGGCGAGTAGGAATGACATACAATTACAAATTTTTATCAATAGATCCAGAGGGAGATGATATATGGTTTTATATTAAATGGGATGATTATTCAAATAGGAAATGGGATGGACCTTATCCATCTGGTACTGAAATAACAAGGTCTTATAGATGGTCGAAAAGAGGCACCTATTCAATTAAGGCTAAGGCAATGGATGAATATTCTGATGAAAGTGAATGGTCTGAATTTGAAGTTAAAATAACAATTCCAAGAAACAGATCAATATTATGGTTGAGATTTATTGATATGTTTCCAATACTGCAGAGAATAATAAATTATATTTTATGAAGTAAAACTTTTAGGTAAAAATCCCAGTTATCTACTAGTTTATTAATAACATAATTAAACAAGAAATGAAATGATATTATTTATTGACCTTTTATTGCGTTTATTAAGAATATCCACCTATTTTAAGGCTTGGATCACCAAGAAGTTCCCACTGTTCAATCATTTGTCTCATAGCACCTGGACCTTCTTCTTCAGTAGGGGTGTATATCTCATTTACATCAAACTCATTTGCATAATCAGTTATTGCTGCGCTATATGAATCCCCTAATATCTCTTTTCCATTTACGCCATAATTATAGAAAAATCGGGGAAATAGCCAACCATCAAGTCCCTCTGTATAATTGAATCCTGGTAACCCCATTCCAAGACCAGTATTTCCCATTGAGGCAATGACACCACCATTTTTGACAGTTGATAAATACCAGCTAAAACATTTTGGTCCATGTACTCCATAACCATATGCGCGGGTTAAACCCTGGGTTAAAATATTTCTCCTTGTAACATTGATTTGGCTGTTATGGCATCCTCCTATCACTACAATTGGTAGTTTATTACCATTATGTATGTCTGGATTTCTTGGTTCCATTAATTTTTGGAGTGCACCAATAATTCCTTTTCCTTGATAAAACAATGCCCAAAAAGCGTTTAGAAACGGCATATTATACATTTGAAGAATAATTACCCTTCCACCACCTTTTGGTTTATTTGTTACCAAAACCGATGGATTTGCATGTCCAGCCATATGAATAAATCCTGCACCATTGTTTATCTCCCGCTCTGCATCAGCTTGTCCTGTAAGAGTTCCAAGGGATGTCCATAATCTTACAATTTCAAATCCCTCCATGTAGCTTGCTGAAAGATCTGTATCTATTTCTGCTTCGAAAGCATCTGGATCTTCTTCATTTGGATAGGTGTCACCTGCCATCAAAAGAAAACGATTGAACCAATCTGGATTAGCTGGACTTTCCTCATATTTAATTATCTTATCTACTAACATATTTACTTCTGAAATTGATCGACAAGCCAATCTTCCAACATTTACATCTGGACGGCAGTCTAAAATATCTTTATCTATTAACTCATAGAGTTTTGAGGTTTCATTGTATACAGATATAAATTCGGCATAAATTTTGTTTCCATTGGAATCCCAATCTTCAAAAACAGTTTCATTGTCTTCTATTTTATATATATCTGCATAGTAAAGATCACTTATAAAACCTGTTTCAAGAGGTTTTCCAGCATGATTATTTGTATATCGAACTGGTAAATACCATTCATATTTTTGACCCTTCATACCTCCAACCAACAATACATGACTTATTCCCCAGCTTTCAATTGCATCTTTTATACAATATTTAATTTCCTCTTGTTTATCATAGCCATTATATTGGGAGTAGATATCTTCAACTGTCTTTAGAATTGTTTTTACTCCGAAACTATTTTTATGATTAATTAAAGGTTGAAGAGCATTTGAAAATACTTTTGGAGCAATAATTAAAAGATCATATTTATCTGGAAATAACATAGGATTTTCAGGTAATTCATATATTATTTCTAAATCTATATTTTCACTGTAATAAATCTTATTTTGTGCAGGAGAATATCTTACTGGAAAACATCTAACTGAAAGATAAATAACATGATCTTCTCCATCTAGACCTACTCCAGCAGAATAAGAATATCTCTTTGGTGGATATAATTCAGCACTTTGATAAATAGCTAGATCTTTCACAAGTTCTGTTGTTACTTTCATCCCAGCAATCATTGGTAATGCCTTAGGACATGGTTGTATTTCTCTTGATAATTCTATTTCATGCTCTTCAGTAAAACTCACATCCACATTTTTTATTTTTGATCCGAATGGTAAGGTAAAAACTTTTGTAATAACAGGTAACATAGGTTTACCTGCATCTAAAATAGAAGAAGTTGATTCTGGAAGTTTCATCCGTACATAGTTACCAGCATCTTCAATGGTAGGTTTTGAAACAACAATTGATTCATTCTTGATACCAGTGTTCTTTTGATTGTTATTGGTTAATGCAACAGCACCTAATCCGCTTAGTATTAAAACTCCTACTATTAATATCGGTAGTAATTTCTTCATATTTTTCAATCCCCAATTTATATAATAATAGAGAAGTAAATAAAAATTTTTCTATAAATAATAAGGAGAAAAAAATATTAGGCTAACTCAATATTTTGCTTTACTTATCAGGATTCTATCTTCAATTTCTCTTTTTTTATTTTTTTAGGTTATATTTAAATCCCCATATCATATACTATTTTAGATTTCTTTATTAATATGGGCGGAACAAAATGAAAGCGAAAATAATAGTAGTTTTGATATTTACGCTGTTGATTGCGACTGTCTTTCCAACATCAGGAACAATAAATAATAGAATTATTGGATCATTTACCCAGCCACCTATTCAATGGGAAACAACCTATGGATGGCCAGATACAGGTTATAGTTATTTTGTTCAGCAAACTAATGATGGCGGCTATATTGCTACAGGTGTGATCTATACAACTGGAGGAACTAATGCAGAAGTATTTCTAGTAAAAACTGATGCAAATGGAAATTCTCAATGGACACAAACCTATGGAACTCCAGGTTATGATATTGGTTATTGCGTACAACAAACCACCGATGGTGGATACATTATCGCAGGGATGTACAGCGGCCATAGTTTATGGTTGATTAAAACAGACGCAAACGGTATACAACAATGGAATAACTTTTTCAGTAGTCTAATGCTTGATACCGCCTATTCTGTCGTACAAACCACAGATGGTGGCTATGCAATTGTAGGAGGATACACCTACGCACCTGGACCCCCTGATATGTGGATAATAAAGACAGATTCTAACGGGAACAAACAATGGGAACGAAAAGTCGGTGGTGGTAGTGCAGAATATGGGCATTGTATACGTCAAACTACAGATGGTGGCTATATCATAGTTGGGTACACAGATTCTTTTGGTGCAGGACAAGAAGATGCTGAATTGGTAAAGTTAGATAACGGTGGAAATATTTTGTGGATTAAGTATTATGGTGGAAATAATGATGATAGAGGCAACTCAGTCCGCCAGACCAGTGATGGCGGTTACATTATTTCAGGATATACTAAGTCCTTTGGAGCAGGACAGTCTGATGTTTATTTGATTAAGACTGATGGCAGTGGTAATCTTTTATGGTCTCAGACCTATGGTGGGACAAATGATGATCAAGGTAATTCTGTTCGTCAAACATCAGATGGAGGTTATATAATATGTGGTACAACTCAATCTTATGGCTCAGGAGGTGTTGATGTCTATTTAATTAAAACAGATAACGTAGGTACCAAACAATGGGATGATACCTATGGTGGATTAGGTAACGATGATGGCCAATGTGCAGATCAAACAACAGATAGTTACTATATTATTGCTGGGACAAAATTTACCACATATAATGAGTTCTGGTTAATAAAATTAGGAATATCTACAAACCAACCACCAAATAAACCAACAAAACCATCAGGTCAAACAAATGGAAAAATAGGGACATCTTACACGTATTCTTCAACTGCTATAGATCCCGATGGAGATCAAATATATTACTGGTTTGATTGGGGAGATGGCACAAATAGTGGTTGGGTTGGACCATATAAATCTGGTTTGTCAGGAAGTGCCAGTCACACATGGACAACACAGGCTAACTATCAGATAAAGGCAAAGGCCAAAGATGATCCACATGGTACTGTAAGTGTATGGTCAGATCCCTTACTAGTAAATATGCCACGTAGTAAATTCTCAACCAACAATTTATTATTTAGTTTGTACTCCTATTTCGCTAATCTGTTTCCAATTCTAAAAATACTATTACAAAGACCAGAATAAATAAAAACCATAACCTTCTCTTTTCTTTCTAAAAATATTATACAGGGTACGAGATATTGACTGGCTTTTACTGGTAAAATAGTAACGTTTTCTCCTGTTGACATAAAAAGAGTTGAATTACTTTTGCTGTCATTTTTCTTCCCTAATGTCAGGCTCAACTTTAAGAGTAACATGTCCAAATGCCAATGGTGGTAAGATATGAGATAATACTTGTTCTGCAGTACAACATCAAACTATATCTTTTGAACTGGTTTGTATCCAACCGTCTTTCTCTTTACAGAAACTCTGTTTTGCACCATTTTTAGTTATGATATAGATATTACATTCATGGTTCTTCATTTTAATTCCTTAAAATATCTTTTATATTATCAATAATATCATCATCTATAGTTTGTTCCAATGTATATTTAGGAAGTGATTTAGTACCTAATTTACCGGTAAAGATCCCTGGATTTCTCCTTAAAACATAAATATTTTTTTGACTATGCTTCTATCGGGGATTGTTGTTAATACTATTAATTCCTTACACTAAAAAATATATTATTTTATTTTGTTAGTATTATAAATATTTAAAATATATTATATTTATTGAACAATGGATTTAATATATAATTCCATTGTCGAACAACGGATTAATTATTTTTTAGGCGGGATTATGCGTTGAAATGTGACAGTATTTAGCATATAATTTATATACTGCTTATCAGATTCAAATATATAAAATCGGAGGAGGTAAAAAGAAATGAAAGTTAAGTTAATTGGAATTTTTGTATGTATGCTGTTAGTTGGAACTGTTTTACCTGTAACTGGAACTGTAACAAATAATAATAAAAAAACATTATCTACAAAAAATAGTAATATTTTATACGTTGGCGGAAGTGGAGAAGGGAACTACACTAGGATTCAGGATGCAATTGATAATGCATCTAGTGGCGATACAGTATTTGTCTATGATGATTCTTCACCCTATTATGAGATTTTGGTAGTTATTAAAACTATCAATCTTATTGGTGAAGATAAATCTACTACGATTATTGATGGTAATTATGAATCAGATGTTATACTTGTATCTGCTAATGATGTATACATACAAGATTTTACGATTAGAAGGAGTGCTGAAGTTGCTGCTGGAATTAAAGTTACTACCGATTCTGTCCACATTGATAATAATATTATTATTGATAATTATCACGGTGTTAAATTCGATAGTTGGTATAAAAGTATCAATGACTGCATTGTTTCAAATAACATCATAAAATCAAATAATGCTTATGGAATTGTGGCATGGGCTAGCAGTCAGCATCCTTTTACAGGTCTAACTTATACTGGAAACGAAATCAAAAACAATGGGAATTCAGGGATATGGTGTGCAGATTGCCCTTATAGCATAATAACTAATAACATTATTAACAATAATCAAGACGGTATTAATATGCAATGGCATTCCAACAATTCCCTAATATCAAACAATATCATAATCAATAATGATTTCTTTGGATTTTGGCTTGTTTATACAGGTAACTGTACTATTACAAATAATTACATTGCAAATAGCGGATTCGAAGGATTATGTCTATATGATTGGGAAGGAGATATTGTTGAGGGATGCAACAACACAATATACCATAATAATATACTTGATAATGCATGGGATGAATACGGTTATAATTATTGGGATAATGGGTATCCCAGTGGTGGTAACTTCTATGAAGATTACACAGAAGAAGACAATTATCGCGGTCCAAATCAAGACATACCTGGCTGGGATGGTATAGGAGATACACTTTATATTATCCCTGGGGATGACAGCGGAAGTGTGGATTATTATCCTTTGATGTATGAATGGGGTGAACAGCCACCAGTGGCAGATTTTATTTATACAATAGATGATTTATCAGTTCTTTTTGATGCATCATCCTCTTATGATCGTGATGGAACTGTTGTTTCCTATGATTGGGATTTCGGTGATGGTGAAAGTGGAACAGGGCTAATAGTTGAGCATACTTATTCTGAAATCGGAGAATATTCTATAGAACTTACAGTAACTGATAATGATAACAAAGAGGGAAATTGGTCACAGATAATAGCTTGCGGATATACCCCCTATATTCCAAGTAATCCTAATCCTCTTGACGATTCTATTGATGTTGATGTTAACGCCGATCTAAGTTGGAACTGTTTTAACCCTGATGAGGATCCTCTTACCTTTGATGTTTATTTTGAAGCAGATGATCCCTCTCCTGATGTTTTGGTTTCTGAGAATCAAGAAGAGATGACATATGATCCTGGAAAAATGAACTATAGTACACAGTATTATTGGCAGATTGTCTCTTGGAATATTTATGGTGAATCAACATCTGGACCCATTTGGAGTTTTACTACAGAAGCAAATGTTCCACCTGATTCTCCTAGTAATCCTTATCCTTCTGATGGTGCTATTAATGTTGATATAAATGCTATTCTCAGCTGGGAATGTAGTGATCCAGATGGTGATGAACTCTTCTATAATGTGTTTTTTGAAGCTGATGATCCTACTCCTGATGAACTAGTTTCGCTAGGTCAAGTGGAAAACTGGTATGATCCAGGGACTATGGAATGGGATACAACTTATTATTGGCAAATTATTGCATATGATGAATATGGTGGAACTACATTTGGTCCGATATGGTGTTTCATTACAATTGAAGAACCAGAGAATTTACCTCCTGAGCTTTCAGATGAATTCCCAGTGGATGAGGCAATTAATGTACCTGTTACAATTTCTGAATTGTCTATTTTTATTTCTGATCCTGAAGGTGATAGTTTTAGTTGGACTATTGAAACTTGTCCTAATATTGGTAGTAGTAGTGGTTTAAATGAATATGATGGTAAAAAAATCTGTTCTGTATCTGACCTTCAATCTTATACAACTTATATTTGGTTTGTGAATGCTACTGACTCCGAGAGTGGTTATAGCTCTGAGAAATCCTTTACATTTACAACTGAGGAATTACCTGAGTCTGATTTGAATTGTTATGGTAAGTTACGTTGGAGTAATATAAAAGTTGGTACCACGGTTATTGGTAGTTTTACTGTTGAAAATATTGGTGATCCTGGCTCAGAGCTTAATTGGTATATTGATTTAGATAGTATTCCTGAGTGGGGTATTTGGACGATTTCTCCTATGGATGGTTCTGGTCTTACACCTGAAGATGGACCTATAAAAGTTGAAGTATCTGTGGTAGCACCAAGTGAAAAGGATAAAGAATTTAGTGGAAATATTAAGGTTGTTAATCTTGAAGATCCTTTAGATTTTGATGTTGTTTCTGTTTATCTTTCAACACCAAGAAACAGAGTATCAATTGTTTCTTATTGGTTAAGTTTATTAGAAGGATTTCCAATACTTCATAGATTATTATCTATTATAAATATGTGGAGGAGGTAAAAATTATGAAAGTAAAATTAATTGGAATTATTGTTTGTACGCTACTGATAACTACTGTTTTACCAACTACTGGGACTCTAGTAAAAGAAAAACAATTAATATTCTTAGATAGAATTAATACTCTTTATGTCGGTGGCAATAGTATTGCACTTGACAATAGAAAAAATGGCTGGAACCAGACATTTGGAGGCAGCTCTTATGATGAGGGCTTTTCAGTTCAGCAGACCAACGATGGCGGATATATAATCACAGGAGCCACTTTTTCATTTGGTGCAGGAAACTGGGATGTTTGGCTGATTAAAACAGACTCCAATGGAAACGAAGAATGGAACTCTACATTTGGAGGAACCAGTTATGATAGAGGCTCTTCAGTTCAGCAAACTAACGAAGGTGGATACATAATAGCAGGATGCACAGCGTCATTTGGTGCAGGAGAATGGGATGTTTGGCTGATTAAAACAGACTCAAGTGGAAACGAAGAATGGAACTATACATTTGGAGGAAGCAGTGTTGATTGGGGTTACTCTGTTCAACAAACTAACGAAGGTGGCTACATAGTCACAGGATATACAGACTCATATGGTGCAGGAGGTTCAGATTTTTGGCTGATTAAAACAGATTCAAATGGAAACGAAGAATGGAACTATACATTTGGAGGAAGCAGTCATGATAGAGGCTTTTCGGTTCAGCAAACTAATGAAGGTGGATACATAATCACAGGATACACAGTCTCATATGATTCAGATAATACTGGTTGTGATGTTTGGTTAATTAAAACAGATTCAAATGGAATTAAAGAATGGCATCAGACATTTGGAGGAACCGGCGTTCCTAATAAAGTTGATATGGGTTATTCGGTTCAACAGACCAATGACGGTGGATACATAATCACAGGAGACACAGAGATATATTTTGTAGCTAAATCAGATGTCTGGCTGATTAAAACAGACTCCGATGGAAACGAAGAATGGAACCAGGCATTTGGAGGACCTGCTTCTGATAGAGGTCGTTCGGTTCAACAGACAAACGATGGTGGATACATAATCACAGGATGGGCATCATCATATGGTATAGGAGATCCAGATGTTTGGTTGATTAAAACAGATTACAATGGAAACGAGGAATGGAATTATATTTATAGATTTGAAGAAGAAAGCTGTGACTGGGGATATTCAGTTCAGCAGACCAATGACGGTGGATACATAATCGCAGGAGC
>JABAOH010001312.1_pt2 | contig 55457 bp, 46 predicted proteins | sample 7062181 | NCBI WGS metagenome assembly JABAOH01 (sample SAMN14538630, study PRJNA623070) | marine sediment metagenome | biome: marine biome [ENVO:00000428]; feature: marine pelagic biome [ENVO:01000023]; material: deep marine sediment [ENVO:00002113]; isolation source: pool of 5 deep marine... | reverse complement strand
TTTTTTGCAGGGGGAGGTGGAGGAGGTGGAGGGGGAGGAGGAGGAGCGAGAAAAGCGCTGTAGACCTCGACCTCCGGCAGATTCCCGGTGTTCATCAGAGGCATGATAACCAGGAGCGCGGCTATTATGATATGGGCAGCCAGTGAGATAGGAAAAACCAGTGCTTTAATCCCGTAGTTCGTGCCACCTTCGATGAATGAATCGTTGAACATTTTCGCCTCCTTTTCAGGGATTGGTAGGATTCTTTGTTTTATTCCTTTCGAGACTCTGGATGAAAAGGTCTTCCAATATTCATCGTCTTGGGATGAATAACGCCATTCTTTGGACAGATTACCCATTTTTTCCAAGAGGAGAAGCTCACGACGGCATTCTGGGCAGGTTTTGAGATGCTGTCCGATGATTTTCTTTTTCCTGCTGCTGAGCTCACCATCGAAATAAGCTCCCAACAGTTCTTTGATTTTCTTATGCCTCATCAGCATCTCCTTTATAAATATTCTGCCATCGATAATTTGATCTTTTCTCGCGCTCTGCTTAATCGCGACATGACTGTGCCCTTTGTGATGTTCAAAAGTCTGGCAATTTCTTTGTAGCTTTGATTTTCGAAGACCCGGAGAACGAAGACAATTTTTTGTTCAGGGGGAAGAGCCTTTAGCGCCTTTTTGAATGTCTGTTCCATTCGATTTCGTCGGAGCATTTCATGAGGCATTTCCTGTCCTAAGGAAGAACGGTATCGAACGTTTTCAACGTTTTCTCCCAAAGGCTCTTCCCTTTTCGATTTTTTGAGGAAGTTGAGGCTGTTGTTGACTGCGATCTTCCGGATCCAGGTGAAGAAATTCATTCCATCTTGGAATCTGTCCAAAGCAAAGTAGGCCTTGATGAAGGTATCCTGAGAAAGGTCATCTGCCGACTGATGGCTTCCGGTCATCCCTTTACAGAGGTAATATATACTCTGCTGGTACTTTCTCACCAAGGTCTCAAAGGCTTCTACATTTCCTTGTTTAGCCCTCGTGATCAGCATGCGTTCCTCATTGTTTGCGTCTTGCCTCATTCTTGCTCCCATTACATATACAAATAAATCCGTTGTTTATTCCTTAATATTTTATCCTTTTTCTCTCCTTCCCCTTGCATCTAGGAAATGGGCAATTTTTGTGCCGATTGGAATATCTCTAACTTGTTTATTTTAATGAAGATAGAATTTTTTCTGAGAAGGCCGTGAGTAAAAAATCTTTACACCTGGAAAGATTTTTACTTCTTGATCAAATCCATAAGCTCTTGCGCCTCGTCTTTGAAAGCGGTCTCTTTTACGAAAAGAGCCCCACTTTTCAGCATAAAGCCTTGAAAACGTTGACTGAATATCTTTTTCTTGTTAGAGTGAAAAATGCGAAAGAGAAGTGGAGTGAATCCACAAGCAGGCCTGTATATCTGATAGAAGGGAGGCGCAGGGATGGCAAAAAAAAGACTGGTTCTGGTTCCAATCCTTTTATTTGCTTTATGCATGTTGGGCTTTACCCAAGAGATTGACCTGATCGAAAAGGCTGCCGAAGCCAGATGGCAGAATTCTTCCGGCCAGGAAGTTCGTTTCGGGCAGCGTCAGGAGACCGTCGGGATCGCAAAGTACGAGCAAGATGTGATTCTGGAGGATGGAAAACAATATAAGCGGGTTCTCCTGACCCATCCCCAGGGGAAGGATTTTGGTGTGATAATGGGGATCTACCCCAACATATCCATTCCCGAAAAGGGGGGAAAACTCATCTTAGCAGGGGGTTTCATACAAGGAGCGCATGGCAGTGACGGTGTGAAATTTTTAGTGCAGTTTAGGCAGGCAGGTAAACGGGTGGAAGCGGATAGGGGAGTTCGCATCAGAAGAAAAGCTGCGGGTGAAATCAGCCCCATCGGTCAAGGAGAGGTCCTTTCCTCTTTTGACGCCGAATACAACGGGAGGATCGACAGGATAGAATATGACCTCTCTGGGCAGGCAGGCCAAACAGGTGATATTCTCTTGGTGGTCCAAGCAGGACGATCCTCAGCTTATGATTGGGCCGTTTGGACAGAAGCCAAACTCGTTTTTGGTGAGACGACAGGAGTTGATCTGCACAAAACCCTCTCCGGACATAATTCCCGGATTTACAGTGCAAGCTTCAGCCCCGATGGAAATCATGTGGTCACTGCAAGCGGTGATAATTCCGCAAAAATATGGGATGTCAAAACAGGTGGCCTCGTCGCAACACTCCGCGGGCATACCGCTCATGTGTTCTCTGCCAGGTTCAGCCCGAACAGCAGACAGGTGGTCACAGCGGGCGGGGAGATCGCCAAGCTGTGGGCTGCATCCACAGGCAGCGAGATCCGAGCATTCAAGGGGCATGCAGAAAAGGTCCACTCTGCTGAATTCAGCCCGGACGGCACAGTGGTCGTTACGGGGAGCGAGGATGGCACGGCGAAACTCTGGGACGCTCAAAACGGGAGGGAGATCCGGACCATCGAGGTCACAGAGAGAGGCTGGGTTTATGATGCCGAATTCAGCCCGAACGGACGTGCCTTCGCCACAGGAGCCGCCAACGGTCTGGTGGCCCTATGGAATGTTTCGAACGGACAGAAAATCCGAAATTTTGACGGCCATAGTCGAGCCATATCTTCGGTCAGCTTCAGTCCAAACGGCCGCTTTTTGGCCACCTCGAGTATTGATAACACGACCAGAGTATGGGAGGTCTCCAACGGCCGCCTGGTGCAGACATTCCGTGGAGAAGACTTCAGAGAAGTGAATTTCAGCCCTGACGGAAATTACGTGGTCACAGCAAGCGCAGGCGGGATTGCCCAGGTGTGGAGAGTGGAGGACGGAAAACCGATGCTCACCATCGAGCATTCCTCTGCAGCACAGCGGGTTCTGTCTGCAACGTTTAGCCCGGACGGAAAGTATATAGTAACTGCAGGCGATGATCAGACCGCAAAGATCTGGAGAGTCGATTTGCCCTAATAGTGTGGCACTGTAATTTATAGGCTCTGTCCCAAAGTGACGCGAATGATGTATAGTTTTAAGGAACAGAGAAATGTCTCCGCTCTGGTTCAGATTTTTAACGCCATTCCTTCACAGTCCTTCTCGGCGCCTGCGGAACTCCGCATAATCAATCCAAATCTTTGGACTTTATCCTCTGTTAATCCGAGTCTCAAATCTTTGATATTGTCGTGCTCAATACATCCTCGGCGTCCAACAAGGTCGGATTCCTTCGAAGGACGGTTGCGGAAGGCTAAATCTTCAATGCCGCTCCGACATTACCCTGCTCCTTTGTCCGCCTTTATTTCTCGTCACTTTGGGACAACCTCAATTTATAAGAAGTGATAAAAACGGGAGGGGTTTTCTGTCTTATAAGTGAATAGAGAAGTAGAAAAGAGGAATGCGCACTAGACCGAGCCTATGAAACTCACTCAAATTACTGTTAAAAGACCTGTCACAACATTGATGTTCTTCCTGGCCATCGTGCTCTTAGGCTTTGTCTCGCTGCGGGAATTGAGCGTTGACCTGCTTCCGGATATTAGCTATCCGCGCCTTTCGGTGGTCACTCAATATCAAGGGGTGGCTCCTGAGGAGATCGAAACACTCATCACAATGCCTTTGGAAGCGGCTGTCAGCCGGATCCCTGGATTGCGCAGGGTGGAATCGGTATCCAAAGAGGGCGTCTCTTTCATGAGCCTGGAATTTTCATGGGGAACCGATATGGATTTCGCCATGCTCCATACCAGGGAGAAGCTGGATGGAGCCCAGAACTCTCTTCCTGAAGATGTGGAAGAACCCACCATCATTCCGCTCGACCCCCAGAGCCGGCCCATCATGATTTTATCCGTCTCTGGCGAAAGAACACTGCTGGAGCTCAAAGAATTTTCTGAAGAGGTGATCAAACCGAGGTTAGAGCAGATAGAGGGGATCGGCTCTGCAGAGATCGCTGGCGGTGTGGAAAGGGAAATCCAGGTGGAAGTAGACCCTCAGCTTATGTCGCTCTATGGCTTGAATATCGGCCTCATATCGAACCGCATCGATGCGTTCAATCGAAACATACAAGGCGGGACCATAAGGAAAGGACGGTTCAGATATGCCCTGCGGGTGGTAGGAGAATTCGAACGAGTCGGTGAAATAGGAGAAATCAGTCTAAAAACCACAGAGGAGAGAGGAGTCGTCAAGCTGAAGGATGTAGCCAGGATCAATGACTCGATCAAAGAACGGGAAGGGCTGACCAGACTCAACGGAAGCGAGAGTATCGGGATTTTGGTGAGGAAGGAATCCGGGGCCAATACCGTAGAAGTGACCCGTCTCACCCGGGACGTCTTGGATGAGATTAGAGAGGAAAATCCCCAGCTCGACATTCTGGTTGTCTCCGAACAGGCGAGATACATAGAGAGTGCCATATCCTCCGTGTTGAGCGCGATCATCTACGGTGGGATTTTGGCCTTTTTGATCCTTATCGTCTTTCTCCAGGATCTCAAAACCCCGGCGATCATTGCCGTGGTCATTCCGATTTCCATTATCGCGACCTTCAATCTTCTTTATTTCAGGGATATCACCCTGAACATCATGTCCTTGGGAGGTCTTGCCTTGGGTGTAGGAATGCTGGTCGACAACTCTATCGTTGTCTCTGAAAGTATTTTCAGGCACAGATCACTCGGCAAGCCTCTGTTCGAGGCAGCGTTGGTTGGAACCAAAGAAGTGGGCATGGCTGTAACGGCCTCGACCTTCACGACCATCTCGGTCTTCTTGCCGGTTATCTATGTCCATGGTGTGGCCGGGCAACTGTTCAAAGACCAAGCCCTGACCGTTACCTTCGCCCTTCTATCTTCCCTCATCGTTTCCTTGACGCTCCTTCCCATGCTCGCTTCGAGAAAATTCGAGATCGAGAAGAGCCAGGAAGATTATGGACGCTCAAAAGAAGAAGCTGATGAGAAGAAAGATAAGGGAAAAAAATCCAGATGGAGGGTGATCTTCCTTCCCTATAAAGGGCTGCGATGGGGGGTAAATCTCCTGCTCAAAGGGATTTCCTGGATACTCAACTTCCTGTTCAGCTTCCTGGTTCAGACAGTCCAGTTGATCGTCCACTACATCTCTCTTCCTTTTCGGCCCATTCTCCGGTTCGTTTTCAGGGGATACAATATCTTCTATGACAAATTTGCCGAACGGTATCATCACTTTCTTGTCTGGAGTCTCGAGAACAAAGGCAAGGTTCTGCTGGGTTCCTTCGCTTTTCTTTTTTTGACCTTTCTTGCAGGGACTCGAATCCCACGGGAGCTCATGCCCAAACCCGAAACCGTGTCGTTCGAGGCTAACCTCAAAGCGCCCATCGATTTTTCTTTTGAGCAGACTGCGGACGTCGTCGCTTCCCTGGAGCGATCGCTCGGCCAGAACAGCAATGTCCAGGATTATTTTTCCCAAGTCGGTATAGTCAGCGGACTGGAGAGCCAGAATCCAGACATTTCCATCAATTCGGCGAAAATTTATGTGGAGGTGCATCGGTCATCGGATGTCGACACCGTAATCGCGTATTTAAGGGAAAGGCTCGAGCGATATCCAGGCTTGACCCATTCCATCGTTAAAGAGCAATCGACACTGGCTCAATTCTTGGCCTTTTCTACCGCTGAGATTGGATTGAAGATCAAAGGGGATGACCTGAACAGGTTGAATCTTCTGGCCGAACAACTTGTCACAAAACTGGAAGATATCCAGGGAATCGCAGATCTCAGCACGAATGTGGGAGAAGGAAAACCGGAGTTTTTAATAAAGATAAAAAGGGGGGCCCTCGAGAAATACGATATTTCAGCAGCAGCCATCGGATCGTTTTTCATCGATGCAGTCCGTGGGAGAAGAGATACCCAATTCAGGGAGCTGGAGAAGAAATATGATATTTTGGTCCGGTTGGAGGAAAGTGTGAGGGATGATATCGAATCTCTTCTCGACGAAAAGATTTCCCATCAGGGCACCCTTATTCCCTTGAGGGAGCTGGTCCGTTATGAGCTGGCCAGAGGTCCCAAAGAAATCCGGAGAGAAAACCAGCAGAGAGAGGTTCTGGTAACCGCCAACCTGAGGGGAACGAAGATCAGCCAGGTGGGTCCTCAAATTCAGGAAAAGATGGAGGAACTGGATTTACCGCCGAACTACAGGGTGGTTTTCAGCGGCGAGCAGGAAGAGATGGCCAGGTCGTTCAGGAGTTTGATTTTTGCCTTTTCTCTGGCTGTGCTCCTGGTCTATATGATCATGGCGGCTCAGTTCGAATCTCTGCTCCATCCTTTTTTGATCCTCTTCACCCTCCCCATGGGATTGACCGGAGCCATCTGGGCCCTCTTCATCACCGGACAAACGTTGAACGTGATTTCTATTATCGGTATGGTCGTTCTGGCGGGAATCGTAGTCAATGACGCCATCGTCAAGATCGATTATACCAACCAGCTCAGGAAAAAAGGCTTGGAACTCAGAGAGGCCATCATGGAGGCCAGCCGGGTCAGGCTCAGGCCGATCCTTATGACCACAGTCACTACAGCCCTGGGACTTTTTCCAATGTCTCTGGGCCTGGGCAAGGGCGCCGAGCTTCAGCAGCCTCTGGCTATTTCGGTTATCGGAGGCCTTATGCTAGCGACATTCCTGACCCTGATCCTTATTCCTTTGGCCTATGACATGGCTGAGAAAAGAAAATCATGAGGGTCTTTGTCGAACGCCCGATCGCCACAGCCATGATTTTTTTGGCTTTGCTGGTGCTGGGAGTCTATTCTTTCTTAAACTTACCCCTAGAGTTGGCGCCGAAAGAAGAATATCCCGAGCTTAAGGTCTATGCTACCTGGCCCGGAGTTCCACCTGAAATCGTTCAGACAGAGATCACCTCTCCATTAGAGGAAAAAGTTTCCACAGTGAAAGGCATTAGGAAAATTCTCTCCCAATCAAGCATCGGAACTTCGACCATTACCCTAGAATTCGAGGAAAAGACAAACATGGAGTTTGCTCACCTTGCCTTAAGGGAGAAAATATCCGAGCTCAGAGATGTTCTTCCTTACGGTGTAAGACCCAATATCCAGCCCTTTGTGCCCGAAGAATTCAGAGAAGATCCATTTCTTGAATACACCATCTCCGGGAGTTATTCGCTCCAGAAGCTGAGAGAGCAAGTCAAGGACCGCATCGAGATCGGGATCGGCTCCATCAAAGGAATCGCCGATGTCAGCGTGACCGGAGGCTCTGATCCTGAGATCAAAATTATTCTCGATAAAGAGAAATTGAAAGCCTTCGGGATCTTGCCCTATCTCGTTCGCTTGCGCATCCAGGAAAGGACAGAGATCTACCCTGCAGGAAGGGTGCAGCGAGGAGCGCAGGAGTACATTTTCAAGGTCTCAAACCCGATCGACAGCACCAAAGAGCTGGAAGAAATTATCATTACCTATTCAGGAGAAAATCCGATCAAGTTGAAGGACATCGCTGAGCTTTTTCCGTCTTACCAGGATGTCCGATACATAAACCGGATCAACGGCCAGCCTACCATCAGGATGACGGTCTCCAAGGAAAAAGGAACCAGCACCTTAAAGGTCAGCAGAACTGTGAAAGAAAAGCTGGAAGAAATAAAGGAAGAGCTTCCCTCAGATCTGATCTTTCGTGTGGTGAATGATGAGAGCGAGAAAATACAGAAAGGATTACGCGAACTTTATCTTCTGGTGGGAATCATCATTTCTGTTATCTTTATTCTGATTTTTGTGGTCTTGAGAAGTTTCAAGCCTTCCATCCTGGTCTTATCTTCTATTGCCTTTTCTGTTCTAATAACCTTTAACCTGATCTACTTCTTCAAGATTTCCTTGAATATGTTTACACTTGGTGGACTGGCTTTGGGTTTTGGCTTATTTGTGGATAACTCCATCGTCGTGTTCGAGAATGTGCTGCGTTTGAGGGAAGGAGGCCTCCCCCCCATAAAAGCGGCCATTCAAGGGGGCAAAGAAGTCTTTTTGCCCGTTCTTGCAGCGACTCTAACAACCATGAGCGTTTTCTTTTCCTTTGTCTATTTCACCGGCCGGATGAAAATTTATTATCTTCCCCTGGCCATCGTGATCAGTTCAGCACTTGCTGCATCTTTGCTGGTGTCCTTCTCATTGATTCCTGCCTTGAGTCCGAAACTGCTGAAGGAGCGGCGGATCGAGAAGAAAGAAAAAGTCCGGAACGCCTATGGGATGTTCTTGAAGTTTATCCTACGGCATCCTCTGGAAGTCATTCTCATCGTTTCAGCCATCTTCTATGGAGCATACAAATGGTTCCGTTCAGAAGTAACCATCGGATCTTTTTTCTCCTGGCAATATCAGCAGATGCTCCGGGTCTACGTGACGATGCCCCCCGGAACCCCCATCGAGGCGACCGATACAGTCATGCGAAGGTTTGAAGAGAAGGTGATGGAGAAGACCTACGAAAAGGAGATGAATACGATTGTCATGGATGAAAATGCCTTGATATCCATAGAATTTCCTCCGGAAATCGAATTTTCATACCGTCCTTATGTGTTGAAGGAAGAACTGATCCAGTTGGCCACGAACTTTGCAGGGATCAGTATTGGGGTCTCAGGCTTCGATCCCCAGGGTTATTATTCCTCCATGGGGCCCACGACTTATTATGACTCCAGGATCAAGTTCTATGGATACAATTTGAAAAAACTCAAAGAGATCACTTCCAATCTCGAGCGCACTTTGAAGAGGAATCCTCGAATCAAAGATGTCAGGATCACCTCGGGCCGGTCAGGATGGTGGAGATTGGAATCTTATGAGTACGTACTCAAAATTGAAAAAGACACTCTGCGGAAGTACGATATCGATCCCAATTATCTCTATTACCATATCCAGGTCTTGATGGCAGGGAGGCTGACCCGTCCTCTCAGGACAAAAATCGAAGGAAAAGAGATGGATATCACTATAAAATTTCCTGAGGCAGCGATGATGGATCTGAAAAGCCTCCAGGAGGAGCTCATCCAAACTCAGGGAGGAGAGTTCTTGAGGCTCAAAGAAATATCCACTCTCGAAGAGTGGCCGATTGCCGGGTCCATCGACAGGGAAGACCAGCAGTTCCAGCAGACCATCATGTGGGAGTTCAGAGGGCCCCATAAGGCTGCCGAGAGATACAAGGAGGCCGTGTTCGATAAATTGGTTCTGCCCCCGGGTTTTTCGGCAACCCTGGAGGGTTATGACTGGCGGATGACCGAGGAGGAGAAAGGCCAAATCACGTTTGCCATCATCTTTTCTCTCGTCATTATCTTCATGATACTGGCTTCCCTTTATGAAAGCTTCATCCAGCCTTTCTTTATATTGCTGGCCGTGCCCCTGGCCCTGATCGGAGTTTTTGCAGCTTTCGTGATCGCCGATTTTCCGTTCGACTCCTCCGCCTATATCGGTGTGATCCTCCTGGGAGGGATCGTGGTGAACAACTCTATTCTTTTGGTCGATCATATCAATCTCAAAAGACGAGAAGGCCTGTCGCTTAGAGAAGCCGTTCTCTTCGGTGCGAGGGAGAGGATAAGACCCATATTCATGACCACCAGCACCACTGTTCTTGGAATGTTGCCTCTGATCCTGATCCAGATAGAGGTAGAGAGAAAGCGGCTGTGGTCATCTCTCGCTCTGTCGGCAGTGGGCGGGCTGATAAGCTCTACCATTTTTATCCTGATCGTCATCCCCATTTTTTATTTCTATGGGGACCGCGTCCGTTCCTATGTTTCTGCAAAATTGGGCGAGTTCAAAAGGGCCTGGCGGAGTTTCCAGTAGACCATCGTTTCTCTTCCGCTTTCGCGGTTTTTTTTGATTTGTGTGCGTCTTGTGTTGTAAAATTTGGCAACTGGAGGGAGTAAAATGGCTGGCTGTTCCTTACCCGAAATCAAAGAAAGGATCCACACATTTGAAAAGAAAGACCTGATTCATCTTCCCACGCCTTTCATCAAACTGGAAAACCTCACCCGGGAGCTGGGAGGTCCGAACATATACATCAAACGGGACGACTTGACAGGTTTGGCCTTTGGCGGAAACAAATCTCGGAAGCTCGAGTTTATCATCCAGGATGTTTTGATGAAAAAAGCAGATGTTCTTATTACCTGGGCGGGTTTGCAGTCCAACTGGTGCCTTCAGGCCGCAGCGGCAGCCCGGAAGTTCGGAATCACGCCCGTTCTTGTTTTGTTCAATGTGTACGACCTGCCGGTTGAATATGATGGAAATCTTCTTCTCGATTTCATTCTTAAGGCAGATATAAAAATCAGAGAAGCAGCGAAAGGCGGCGTTGTCCACCTCGAAGATGTGGATGAGGTTCTAGAGGAGACAGCGATGGAGGTAAAAGAGTGGGGACATACTCCTTACGTGGCTCCTATCGGCGGTTCTGCGGTCGGAGGTTCCATGGAAAAGCCACTCGGAGCCATCAGCTATGTGGAGGCATTTGTCGAGATGATGGAACAAGCAGAGAGTCTGGGGATCGAGGTGGATCATGTCATCCATGCCTCAGGCTCTGGCGGAACCCAGGCAGGCCTGGTAGTTGGGGCAAAAGCCTGGGACGAAAAGGTACAGGTTCTCGGCGTGAGTGTTTCTGAGGAAAAACGAACTTACGGGGAACTCGTCTTGGAGATCGCCAAAGATACCGAAAGGGCATTGGAGGAATCTTTCGGGATAGGGGAAGAGGATATCGTCATATTTGATGAATACATCAGGGAAGGATATGGCGAAGTGAACCAAGAGGTATCGGATGCCATAAGGATCGTAGCCATGAACGAGGGAATTTTTCTCGACCCCGTTTACACCGGCAAAGCCATGGTCGCCCTTATTGACCTGGTGAAGAAAGGTTATTTCAAGAAAGATGAGAATGTGGTCTTCTTCCACACAGGAGGAACCGCGGCTCTTTTTCCCAACAAACACAAGCTGGGCAATTTTCTGAGCTGATGGGCTTATCCTGAAGATCCAGAAAAGGAATGAGGAACGGAAAAGAAAGAAAAAGTCGAGACGGCAAGGAGGACGGATAATGAAGTTTGAAAGACCGACCTTCCAGGATATCCTGGAAGCCAGAAAGATCATCCAAAAATACCTTTCCCGGACTCCTCTCTATTCCTATCCGCAGGTCAATCAGCTTCTCGATGCAAAGGTATACATCAAGCATGAGAACCATATGCCTACAGGCGCATTCAAAACACGCGGCGGGATCAACCTCATCTCACACCTTAAGCGTGATCAGAGAGAAAAAGGAGTTATCACAGCATCGACGGGAAATCATGCCCTCTCCATCGTCTATGCCTGCAATCTTTTCGGTGTGTCTGTAACCATCGTCATGCCAGAGAAATCCAATCCCACTAAGGTCAAGGCCATCAGAAGTCTGGGAGCAAACATCGTCTTTTTCGGGCGGATCTTCGATGAATCCAAGGACTATGCAGAGAAGCTGGCTGGCGAAAGGCAGGCTCGTTTCATCCATCCTGCCAATGAACCCTATCTGATAGCAGGGGTAGGCACCTATGCACTGGAAATCTTTGAAGAGGTTCCCTCCCTGGATTTTCTTATCGTCCCGGTAGGAGGAGGAAGTGGAGCATCCGGCTGCTGCATTGTCAAGGAAGCAGTTTACCCTGGATGCCAGGTGGTTGCTGTTCAGTCCGAAATGGCACCGGCTGCCTTTCTTTCCTGGAAGAGCGGAAAAATTATAAAGGATAAGATGGAAACAGCCGCAGAAGGTCTAGCTACAGAGGTCGGTTACGAGCTCACCCAGGAAATCCTGAGAGACTATCTTGCTGATTTTGTTCTGGTTTCAGAGGAGGAAATGGTCCAGGCCATACTTCTGATTATGGAGTTGATCAGAAACATGGCAGAAGAAGCAGGAGCATCGCCTCTAGCTGCAGCCTTGAAGATCAAACAAAGGCTTAAGGGAAAAAGGATCGCTCTCGTTTTAAGCGGAGGCAATATCTCGATGCCCCGCCTTAAGCAGATCTTCGAAGCCTAGCGCCGTTATTTTTGGGTGCTCTTCAGGTATTTCAGAAATTCCGAGTCTGTCGAGAGAAGAAGCCAGGTCTGCTTGTCCATGATCGTCCGGTAAGTTTCCAGTGTTTTCATGAACTGATAGAATTCTGGATCCAGGTTGTATGCTTCGGCATAGATTCGTGTGGCTTCTGCATCGGCCTTCCCTTTGATTTCCTGGGCGGTTCTGTAGGCTTCGGATTGTATCTTTTTCAATTCTCGTTCTTTCTGCCCTCTGATTTCAGCACTCCTTCCGTCGCCTTCCGAGCGGTATTTGGATGCGATGCGCTGCCTCTCGGAGATCATCCTGTCGAACTGTTTCTGCTGGACCTCATCCACATAGTTTATTCTCTTGATCTGGACGTCTTTGAGGTCGACTCCGATTTCTTGAGTCGTTTGAGAAGAATTTTCCAAAATGATTTGGGCGATCTTTTCTCGTCCTGTTTCGATTTTGGGTATGGCGCTGGCGAGTTCGAGAATTTCGATTTCCTCTGTTATTTCGAATTCGCGGTTTGTGGAACGAACGATTTCTATAAGGTCGAAGTTAGCAATGGCATTCCTTGTCTCACCATCGATGATGTCATCGATCCTGGACTGTGCGCCTCTCTCGTCCCGTACTCTCTGGAAGAAAACCAGAGGATCGCTGATCCGCCATCTGGCATAGGTGTCGACCCAGATGTATTTTTTATCCTTAGTGGGGATCTCATTCGCGTCCCCATTCCATTCCAGCCAGCGTTTCTCGAAATAGTTTGCTTTCTGGATAAAAGGAATTTTGAAGTGCAGTCCAGGGACGGTAATGGCCCCACCGATGGGTTCTCCGAATTGGGTGATGATGACCTGGTTTGTTTCCGATACGACATATGTCGCACTCAGGAGGACGATCAGGACCAGAACCGCTGCTCCAACGATGATGAGTGCTCTGGTTTGATTACTCATTTTTTTTCTCCTCTCCGAGATTGAGGAGCGGGAGGATGTTTTTCTGCTTCTCGTCAAAAATGATTCTTTTGTTCATTTTAGGGAGGACCTCGTTTATCGCTTCGAGATAGAGGCGTTTTCTCGTCACCAGCGGAGCCCGGGCGTATTCTCTGTAAACGTTTCTGAAACGGTTCGCGTCTCCTTCCGCATTATTCACTCTTTCTGTTGCATACCCCTCTGCGGCCCGGATCGTCTGTTCGGCAACTCCTTCGGCTTTGGGAATTTCCTGGTTGTATTCTGCCCAGGCTTCATTGATCTTTCTCTCTTTTTCCTGAAGAGCCTCGTTGACTTCGTTGAATGACGGCTTGACGGGTTCAGGGGGATTGACGTCCTGGAGTATGAGTTGATTGACTTCTATCCCTATCTCGTAAAGGTCGCAGAGTTTTTGAAGCTCTTCCTTGGCTTCCAGAGCAATTCTTGCTCTGCCGACAGTGATGACTTCATCGACTGAATTATCGCCGACGATTTTTCTCACGATCGCTTCATTCATATAACGAAATGTGCTTTCTGCGTCCCTGATCTTGAACAAATAATTGTAGGCATCTCTAATTTTGTACTGCACAATCCACTCCACATCGGCTACGTTTAAGTCGCCGGTCAGCATCCGGGCTTCCTTTTTTGTATCTGGTGTCACTCTGTATTCGGTTCTTATTCCCGGCCTTTCGGTGCGAAAGCCGAATTCCAGTTTGAGCTGCCTTTGGACCGGAACTTTTATTAACTTTTCGATGCCAAGGGGGAGTTTGAGGTGAAGTCCCGGATCTGTGGTCCTGACGAATTTGCCGAAGCGGAGGATCACACCCATTTCCTCCGGACCGATCTGGTAAAACGATCCGAAGAGTAAGATGAGAACGATCACCGCTGCAATAACGATTTTGATGACTCCAGGCTTGATTTTCGGCAGCTTAATTTCCATAGACGGAAAATCATTTCCCATTGAGACCTCCTTTACAGTGGGTGATTATCGGTAATTAATACCCATGATAGCACAGATATCGTTTGAGTGAAAGGAATCCCCAAAAACCAGGACTGCCGATAGAGCCAAAAGTGTGTATATTTCATTATAGAAGAGATAAAAAGAAATCTGGAAAAGAGGGTAAAGACCGTAATGTATGAGGACTTATATTTGTTTACATAGATTGGATGATTTCCGGCAAATCAGATAGAGAGGAATGCTGGACGCGAATATTCGATAAGGCCAGCGAGCTGGAGACTTTCAGTCCGCTTCCTGTAAGGATCAGAACGACTGTGCTGTCGTGTTTGAGTTTTCTCTGTTTTTTGAACGCGAGAAGACCTGCCAAAGCAGTGGCTGAGGCGGGCTGGACAAACAGCCCTTCCAGTTCTGCCAGCAGGCTTTGAGCTTCTTGAATTTTTTCATCTGAAACCATCAGGATCGCTCCCCCCACCTCCCTGATCATTCGAAGCAGAAGATTTCCCGCCGAAGGGTCAGGATTGGATATGGCCTGAGCAATGGTTTTGGCTTTTACGATTCTTTGGACTATGTCTTGATTATTTTGAAAGGCCGCAGCAATCGGTGAGCATCCTTCGGCTTGGATGCCAATGAAATAGGGGAATTTTTTGCTGAAGCCATACCGTTTGAGGTCCTGAAAAGCCCTTATGATTCCGATCAAATGTCCTCCCGAGCTCACGGGAACGAAAAGGAAATCTGGGATGACCTGGTTGAGCTGCAAGAAGATCTCGAATCCAGTCGCTTTATAGCCCTCGATCCGGAAAGGATCGACCGAATTCATAAAATAGATATTGTTTTCTTTGCCCATAAGGAAGCTTTTACGGAACAGCTCTCCGTAATCCCCCCCGACTTTGATCAACACAGGATTGTAGATGCCAACTGCAATGAGTTTTTCGCTGGTTGTTTCTTCCTTGACCAGAACAAAGGTCTTGATCCCGGCCTTCGCTCCGTAAGCAGCGGTAGATGCGGCCATATTCCCTGTGGAGACTGTGCCGATTCTTTCGAAGCCGAGGGATATCGCCTTTTTTACGGCGACAACTGTGCCCCTATCTTTAAAACTGTAGGTTGGATTAACCGTTTCATTTTTTGCCAAAAGAGGTGGAAGTTCGAATTTTTTTTCGACATTTCTGAGGCGGATCAAAGGTGTGTTTCCCTCTCCCAGACTGAGATCTGTGTCTGTGCCGGATAAAGGAAGAAAATCTGAAAAGATTTTTAGAGAAGACTGGTATGTAAAGTGAAATTTCTTCTTTTTCCGACTGTCCGTATACAAAAGGGGTTCATGACATTCAGGGCAGAAGGTCTGGCAGGGATCGACCCGGTAGGATTTGGAACAAGAGACACAGACGAAAGACTCCATAGCTCGCGCCGAAGATTATAGAACATTCTTTCTCCAGTATCAAAATTCCGAATTCTGAGGAGGTCCCTCCATTGTACGCTTTTATCATCCTTTCTTGTTTTCGCAGTATGGGAAGCAAATTTGTAAATTTAAGCCAGCAGGGGTAAAATCATTTTCGAAGGTCGAGATGAATTTGAAATGGATAGAGATGCTCTTTTTATGAGGGAGGCTTTGCTAGAGGCCGAAAAGGCGGAGGATAAAGGAGAAGTCCCGGTGGGAGCTGTTCTGGTTAAAGATGAGACAATTATTGCCCGAGGACACAACAAACCTGTTTCAGGAAATGATCCCACAGCTCACGCAGAGATTGTGGCGATCAGAAATGCCAGCGAGAAGATTCAGAATTACAGACTATCCGGGTGTGAACTCTATGTAACCCTGGAGCCTTGTACAATGTGTTTGGGAGCTGCTGTGCAGTCGAGGATAAACAGGCTGGTTTTTGGTGCCCTTGATCCAAAGAGTGGAGCTGTTGAGTCGGTGATGGGCTTTCCCTTGGAAAAGATGAATCACCGCATGGAAATTAGAGGTGGAGTTTTGGCCGAGGAATGCGGTAAGATTTTAAGAGCCTTCTTTGAAAGAAGACGTTAAGGCCGGTGAAAATACAGGAAACGGAGAGGTGGCCGAGTGGTTGAAGGCGGCGGTCTCGAAAACCGCTATCCTGAATTCTCAGGATCGTGGGTTCGAATCCCACCCTCTCCGCCATTCTTATCGAAAGCCTCATCGCCAGGTGTATTTTAACTCCTGGAATGAGCGAAAAACCCAAAGATTAGAGAGAGTCACAATCTTCTTTCCTATAATATCCCGGCCTATAATATCCCAGTTCTTCGGTTAAACTCTCTAATGAGTAGATCCCAATCCTGGTAAGAGTTGTATTTTTCCTCCCAATAAGAATGGTCGTACCATTGAGTGTCAAGTTCTTCGACATCCTTTCCCATTTGTTCCACCCAGGTGAAGTACTTCAGGTTATGGATTCTTTTCTTGTCCCAGTAGGACAGCTCCATCATGTGGTCTATGGCAATATTTTTCAGGGCTATCTCGAAGTCCAAAGCAGCCTGTCGTTCTGTGTAGACTCCATATTCCCGCCTCAATTCTTCAATCCGGGATCGATAGAGTTCCATGGAATCTGTCGCAATCGAAACAACGATGTCTCGTTCGTTCATCTCGTAATATCTGGCCATCTTGACTGCTCCGATAAGGTTTGCAAGGGAGGAAATGCCCAAAAGTTCCAGTTTCTTGACCGTCTCTTCGGCAAGGCCTCTAGATTCGAGATGCTTTTTTCCTTCCGGTTCATTGAAGAGACGCAGGAGTCTCATACACTGCTCATCGTCGATGCCTGCTATCATGTCTGTGCTCTTGACATTGTAGATCCAAGGAACATGTTTATCACCGATGCCTTCTATCCTGTGTGTCCCATAACCATTATAAAGGAGAGTGGGGCACTGGAGGGCTTCTCCGGCGCAGACCTTTATCCCAGGATATTTTTTGCGTAAATAATCGGCACATCCCAGCGTTCCTGTGGAGCCTTGAGTTAAAAAAAGCGCAGAGAGTCTCTGCCCTTCATTTTTCTCTTTTTCATAGACTTCCTCGATAGCCTGGCCGGTACAGACATAGTGCCAGATGGCGTTCCCTATCTCATCGAATTGATTGAGAATCACGATCTCTTCTGGACGCTCGTCTTTCAGTTCAAAACTTTTGTCGTAGACTTCTTTGACGTTGCTTTCAGATCCGGGGGTGGGATGCACTTCAGCGCCGGCTTTTTCCAGCCACTCGAATCTTTCTCGGGACATGCCTTCAGGAAGAACTGCTATACAGGGACAAGCCAGGAGATGGGAATCGTAAGCTCCTCCTCGGCAGTAATTTCCCGTGGAAGGCCACAGAGCCTTCTGTGAGGTGGGATCGAAATCTCCTTTGACGAGTCTTTCCACGAGTGGGCCAAAAGTGGCTCCCACCTTATGCGAACCCGTTGGAAAATATTTCCCGATGAGGAAGATTATCCGTGCTTTGATTCCAGTAAGCTGCTCAGGGATTTCTAAGTGGTTGACATCTCCATATCCTCCGCCGAACTCTACCGGCTCGTTCTTCCAGGAAATCCTGAAAAGGTTCCGGCTGTTCAGATCCCACAGTCCTATCTGTTTCAATTCATCCTTGATTTTTTGCGGGATTTTCTCCGGATGAGCCATCTCGGCGTAGGTTGGTATAATGATATCTCGTTCTCGGCATCTCTGGATGGTATTCTCAAGTATCGCATCTGAATCTTTCATGCTCTATCCCCTTCCATGAAATACAAATGTATTATAGAGAAGAACCTCAGCGATGGCCAGAAATTGTCATGCTTCCCTCACCACAAACGGACGGACTGGTCGGCATGCTGCAGATTGTTTCAATGGAAAAGTCAATTGGTTTGTTTGTGGCCGAAGAGATACAGCCGCCCTGTGGAATTAAATCTTTTCTTTCTTTTTTCGCTTCCTCGGCAAGGATAGAGTGATACATTCCGGATCTTCCGGAATTCCCTCCAAGGAACGGATCATTCCCATCAGGGTGTTGCTGAATATTTTCTGTACAAAGGGATTCATGGGAACGGAGACGCCGTCGATATCGAGCTGGATATGCGGCTCCTTTTCGTGAGGATAATTTTCCAGGAAATCGGCAATTTTATCCATGTCATCCGGATGAAACACAGGGATGTCCTTTCCCACATCAAAATCTGAAACAACGGCGATCAGTTCTTCTGGAGAGCACAAAATTTTTTCAGATAATCCTTTGCGCAGCACCTCGATTTTTTTGAGCTTTTTATTCGAGCTGGCTCCTTCCACCAGGATAAAGTCGCTCCACTTAAGATACTCTCTGGAAAGCTTCATGACATCCAGTTCGGTCTTTTTCCGTTGATAGACAACCGTTCCATCCGGAGAATACATGCAGACAGAATTGGATCCCGCTTCCATGAATTGGGCCGTGTCTTTTTCCTGTTTTTCGAGGTCAAAACCGTGGGGGCAGTGTTTTATGACAGATACAGCATACCCCTTGCTTTTGAGTTTGCCGATCAGTTTCCGCATCAAGTGTGTTTTACCTGAATCGGAAAGGCCAACAAAAGCAAATACTTTCATCAAATTATCTGATAATTAAGGGAAACAACGAACAAATTGTATAACCGGGGCGGGTTCGATGTCAAATTCATAATTTATTCCAGCTGAAAAAGCCGCCGTTTATCGTGGATCGAAGATAGGTATCCCGGCCATAAGCCTTGAGTTGCTTTAAACCTGTTTGCAATGATATATAGATGTGTGAGATGTACCTAAATTTATCTTTTCTTGAGAGGGGGCCAGAATGACATTCAAAGGGCGAGATATCGTCTCGATTCGTGATTTTAACAAAAAGGATTTGCTGCATATCCTGAAAAAATCCAAAGAGATGGAGGCGGTCCGACCGGACCTGTTAGAAGGAAAAATATTGTCGGTGTTGTTTTTCGAGCCTTCCACCAGGACGAGGCTGAGCTTTGAAAGCGCGATGTGCAGATTGGGCGGAAAGGTCATTGGATTTTCGGACGAAAAGGTTTCCTCGGCGAAAAAGGGAGAAACCATCTGGGACACGGTGAAAATGGCTGACCGCTACAGCGATGTGATTGTGATAAGAAGCCCCATCGAAGGGTCCGCCAGACTGGCTGCAGAGGCTGCTTCGGTGCCTGTCATAAACGGGGGCGATGGAGCCAACCAGCATCCTACCCAAACGCTCCTGGATTTATACACCATACAGAAGGCGAAGAGAAAGTTGAATGGTTTGAAGATCGGATTTTTGGGAGATCTTAAATACGGCCGCACGGTTCATAGTCTGGCCATCGCTTTGAGTCATTGGGAAGTGGACCTGTATTTCATCGCACCAGACGCGCTGCAGATGCCCGACCAGTACCTTAAAGACCTCCAAGAAAAGGGCATCCCTTGTATCCAAACCAGTGATGTTTTTTCCGTGAGCGAAGAATTGGATGTTCTTTATGTCACCAGGATTCAGCAGGAGAGGTTTCCCGATCCTATGGAATACGAGAGATACAAAAATGCCTATCGATTGGATCGATCTTTGCTGGAGCACGTGAAAGAGGATATGAAAATCTTGCATCCTCTGCCAAGAGTGGGGGAGATAAGCCCGGAATTGGATGAGACGAACCATGCAGTTTATTTTGAACAAGCGGGCAATGGTGTAACCGTGAGGAAAGCACTGCTGGCATTAGTCCTAGGAAGGTGAAAAAAATGAAAATGAGAGAGAGAAAAGTTCCTGCCATCAAGGATGGCACTGTCATCGACCATATCCCCAGTCGAGAAACCTTCAGGATCATTAGGATTTTAGATCCCCAGGAATTTGAGCATCCCATCAGCGTAACCCTGAATCTTTACAGCAAAAAAATGGGAAAAAAGGGAGTTATTAAAATCGACAACCGTTTTCTCACCAAAAGCGAAGTGGATAAGATCGCTATTCTGGCGCCCAGTGCAACGGTCAGCATCATCAGGGACTATAAAATACAAAAGAAAATCCAGGTGAAATTGCCTCAAGAATTGATCGGGATCATCAGATGCTCCAATCCTGTTTGCGTTACCAATAGAGAAGAGGTCCGCACAATGTTTGAAGTTATCCGCGAAGAGCCTTTAGAGGTTAAATGCCATTACTGCGAAAAGGTCTACGCAAAGGATGAATTGGAAATCATCAGAAAATGATGCCATGGCAATGTTTCCTGTCATCCGGATCCTTGACATCGTTTCGTGTTTTTTGCTAGATTTTACGCTTACTCCGAGTCGACGGGGCTAAAGCGCCACGCCATGCCCCCAGACCGTTAGGGTCCAGCCTGAAAAAGTTGGGCCTTCCGTGTTTGAAAAGGAGGAAGAATCATGCGGACACGTTTATTCCTCTTTAAGTTCATCCTTTATTCTGTTTTTCTGTTCAGCTTGAGTGTATCGTTTTGTCTTGGGTATACTCAAGAGGAAAAGTCTCAGGAGGAAAAGAAAAAGGAGGAAAAAACATCCGTTATCACCGAAGAAATCCTGGTGATCGGAGAAACCCCTAAAGACCGGCCGGTTTCCTCGGTGACTGTTTTGGATGAAACTCAGATAGAACAGGTCAAGCCCCTAGACCTTTCCGAAGCCATCCGGTATGCACCGGGCGTTTCGGTGACATTCGGCGACAAGTCGGTTTATACGTTGAAGCTCAGGGGCGTGGATTCCAGGAGAATAGCCCTTTTGGTGGATGGCATTCCTGTCTATGAACCCTATTACAGCACGTTTGATTTGAAAACGGTTTCTGCCGGTGGGATCGATTCCCTTAAGCTGACCCGAGGACCTTCTTCGGTCCTTTACGGGCCCAATACGCTGGGGGGAATAGTCAATGTTATCACCCAGCGTCCAGCAGGCAGACCCACTCTGTCGCTGCATGCTTCCTACGGCGAGCTGAACACAAGGAACCTCGGGCTGCGTTCCGGCTTCCAGCTCGACCGGTGGGCGTTTTCCGGAAGCCTGCAGTATCAGGATTCAGACGGTTATTACATTCCGGATGAGGAGGCCGGTGAAAAACTGGAGAGGTCCAACACCGATTACCAAAGGATCAACCTGAACGGGAAATTCTATTTCAATCCCACCAACAGAACGGAGATATTATTGAACGCGGGAGTTCACCTGTCCGATTACGGCATGCCTCCGGATATGGTGGCTTCCAAACCGCGCTATTGGAGATTTAAAAAATGGAACCGCTATTCGTTCAATGCAGGAGGGTACACGGCTCTCAGCGGGAAATCGATGATCCGCTACCGGGCATTTTATGTTCAACATGACAATGTGCTCGATATGTTCACGGATCCCGAACTGACACAAATGCGGTTCGAGAGTACCCATGACAATTCCATTTACGGTATCTTCGGCCTGGCGGATATCTCCACCTCCGGCTCCAACCAGTTGAAATTCAGCCTTTCTTACCAGCGGGATGTTGCCAGGACTCAGGATGATGCGGGTGATCCCTGGAATGAGTATGACCAGGGCACCTTTTCCCTGGGTCTTGAAGACCATTTCACCTTCGCCGACAATTGGGTGCTGGTTGCAGGCTTTAGCCTCGATTATCTCGATAAGTTCACCGGCGAGAACACCACACGGCTCAACCCCCTTGTGGGCATCAAATACACGCCGTTCCGGCAATTGGACCTGCATCTTTCTTTTTCCCAGAAGTCGCGCTTTCCGTCCATGAGGTCCATGTATTCCGACTCTTCAGGGAATCCGGATCTCTTGAGCGAGACAGGCACCATATGGGAGTTGGGATTCACCTATAATGAGCACTTTTTATTGAGCGGAGCTGTTTTTCTGACCCGTTTCAAGGATTTGATCGACAGCGTCCGCCTACCAGAGTACGATTTCGAACGCATCTATTTCAACATCGGAAAGGCGCGTATAGACGGCTTCGAACTTCAATGGCAGAAAACCTTTCAGAAGGCAGCCCTGACTCTGAACTACACATTCCTGGATCATTGGAATGAGAGCGATGATCAGCCTCTGACCGTGCTTTCCAAGCACAACCTGAATTTCGATGTTCAGGTCTTTCCCCTTCCCAATTTCCGAATAACTGCTCTAGGTCTGCTGGCTTCATCCTCTTCATGGCTAGATATCGATACCAATGAACTACTGGAGATCCCGTCCTATTTCAACCTGGATGTGGTCACCGCATACCGGTGGAACCGTGTCGAGCTTTTCTTGAAAGTCACCAACTTATTCGACAAATTCATTTATACTGAGCTGGGCTTTCCCTGGCGGGGCCGGTATTTCGAGCTGGGATTCAGAGCCGGCGTGTTCAATAGATAAAAATCTAGAGCAGCAGGGAGGTCAAAGTTAGATTGACCTGATTTCTATTATCTGGTAATTTATTCATCCTCCAACGTTGAGATTTATCTTGGAAGAAGGAGAGGTGTCCGAGTGGCTTAAGGAGCACGCTTGGAAAGCGTGTGTGCGGCTAGAGGCCGTACCGTGGGTTCGAATCCCACCCTCTCCGCCATAAATTATGAGCGGTTTCAGGAGAGAAGATGGACACCAAGTTTTACGTGGATCTGGAAGATTTATACGGGGCTCACAATTATCATCCTCTGGATGTTGTGATCGATAGAGCCAAAGGAATTTGGGTCTGGGATGTGGAAGGGGAGAAATATCTGGATTTTTTGAGTGCCTATTCAGCGGTTAACCAAGGACACTGCCACCCCCGTATAGTGAAAGCGCTCGAGAACCAGGCAAAAAAATTGACCTTGACCTCTCGGGCGTTCCGGAACGACCAGTGGCCGATGCTGGCCAAGGAACTCTGTGATCTCACCGGATACAAAATGGTGCTCCCGATGAATTCTGGAGCAGAAGCAGTGGAAACTGCCATCAAGGCTGCCCGGATGTGGGGCTATCAGAAGAAAGGCATTCCACAGGACCGGGCAGAAATCATCGCTTGTTCGAACAATTTTCATGGCCGAACCATCTCGATTATCAGCTTCTCTACCGAATATTTATACAGGAAGGATTTCGGACCTTTTACACCTGGATTCGTGATAGTCCCTTACGGGGATATCGATGCCCTGGAGGCGGCGTTAACTCCCCACACGGCTGCCTTTGTTGTCGAGCCCATCCAGGCAGAAGCAGGAATTCTCATCCCCCCTGAGGGATATTTGAGAAAGGCCAAGGAACTGTGTGAAAAAAATAACGTACTCTTTGTAGCAGACGAGATTCAGACAGGCCTCGGACGTACCGGTAAGCTCTTTGCCTGTGAACACGAAGACGTCCATCCTGATATGACGATCATCGGGAAGTCTCTGGGAGGAGGATGCTACGCGGTTTCTGCGGTTCTGGATGACCGCAAAGCCCTCGGGCTTTTCACCCCTGGTACTCATGGTTCGACATTCGGTGCGAATCCACTGGCCTGTGCTGTTGCCCGAGAGTCCCTTCTGGTTCTCCAGGAGGAAAATCTGATCGACAACGCTGTCGAACAGGGAGAATACTTTCTCGATAGACTGAAAGATTTAAAAAGCAGACATATCAAGGAAGTGAGAGGCAAAGGACTTCTCATCGGCATCGAGCTGTTCGAAGAGGCCGGTGGTGCGCGGCGGTTTTGTGAAGCTCTGGAAGAGGAGGGCCTGCTCTGCAAGGAAACCCATGAAAACGTCATCCGTTTTGCACCCCCTCTGATCATCAGACAGAAAGACCTTAACTGGGCTTTTAAAAAAGTTAAAAAGGTTTTCAAACAACTGGACTGATTCGATCCTGAGCTTATCTATTTTTTGTAAAAAACTTTTATATTTTTGCATTGTTGCACCCGGATGCTTACGCTGTACTGGTAAAGATTGAATAAAATCCACATTTTCTCTATCATAGAGATGTGACTATTTTGAAGTGAGGGTATGATGAAAGGCAAAACTATCATCCTTTTCTTGGGTTTATTATTGACGGCAAGCTGCGTGTTTTATGTTCCCGTTCAAGAAGGCTATCCCCCGCAAGAAGAACAGTATTATGAGGAAACCTATCCATCCCATCTGGACACCTCTTACATCTATGACTACCTCACTCCTTATGGAATGTGGCTCTATCATTCCCCCTACGGATATGTGTGGATCCCGGAAAGAGTGAGTTATGGGTGGCGGCCTTATACCAACGGCCGATGGGTATGGACCGATTATGGCTGGACGTGGATCTCAAGCCACAGATGGGGTTGGATCCCCTTCCATTACGGGCGCTGGGGTTGGGACAGGTCCCTCGGCTGGTTCTGGGTGCCGGATACCGTGTGGGGGCCGGCATGGGTGAGCTGGAGAAGAGGTGACCTCTACATCGGCTGGGCTCCTTTACCACCGGAAGCAAGATTTGTAGTCGGAGCAGGAATAAATTCTCTTCCCTATACATTGGCGAATCCCTATTGGGTGTTTGTGGAGTATCCCTATTTTCTGGATGCAAGGCTCTACCGATACATTCTTCCCTTTGAACGAAATATCACCATTATCAACTATACGGTCGTCCAGACCAATATTGTGGTCCGGAACAACAGAGTCTTCAACAGAGGCTTTGATGTTGAATTTATCGAACGAGCGGCCAAAAGGAAAGTCACCAAACACCAGCTCAGTCCCTTAGCCAGACCTGGACCATCTAGAGTGAGAGACGATAGAGTAGAGATATACAATCCTGATATGGAGAGGAATGAGACGGCAAGACCCCGAAAAGTGATGGAAAGAGGGGAAGTCCTGGATAGAGTCACCAGGACAACTCTGAGGTCTCCTATCAGAGCGCCCCAGAGTCGAGGAGAAGAAAGCCTGGATAACACTCAAAGAGAAGAAATGAAGAGGCTGGAAGAGAGCCAGAAAAAGGAATTGAGTGAAATCAACAAAAGAATGCTGAAGGAGAAAAGCGAAGTAGAGAGTCCAGAAGCGAAGAGGAAGATCGAACAAGAGTACAGAGAAAAGATCACCAAGATAAAAAAAAGCCACGAGACGGAAAAGACCCAGATCAAAAAAAGACACGAGGAAGAGACAAAAGAGGTGAAGAAGAAAGTCAAGAAGAAAGAGATCAAATAGGATAGATTCGATATTTTCTCCCTTTTATCGTAACAACGAGTGTGGTTCCTACAATGATGATCCCCCCGAGGATAGTGCGCATGGTCGGAATTTCCTTTAAAAATATCAGAGCGAGGATGATTCCATATACCGGTTCCAAGGAACTGATGATAGCAGCCGTTTGAGCAGGAACATATCTCATCCCTTTGATAAACAGGGAGTGTGAGCCTGCCGTACAAAAAATCCCCAAAACCAGAAGGAGAAGGATCTCTTCTGCATTCAATTGGGGCCGAATCACGAAATAAAAGGGGAGGAGAAAGAGAGTCGCTGAAAAGTCCTGGTAGAACGTGATCAGCAAGCTCGAGTATTTTTGAGAGAGCTTCCGGTTGAGAATGGTCAGGATCGAAAATGTGAACCCGGAAAACAGTCCCCAGAGAACGCCTCTGTATACAGAATTGCTCAGATCGAATCGGGGAATGATGAGAAAAATTCCTGCCACACAGAGAAGAGCAAAGAAAATCGTAGAGATCTTGATTCTCATTCGGAAAAACAGAGGCTCGAGAAAAGCGGTGAACACAGGAAAGCTTGAGTAGGACAGAAGCCCTACTGCGACTGTCGAGATTTGGATCGACTTAAAGAATGTCACCCAGTGGACAGCGAGGATAAAGCCCAGCAGGACAAAGATGGCATAATCTGATGAGCGGGAAATGCGCAAATTTTGCTGGATGATGAGGCACAGCAGGAGAAGAGAAAGACTCGCAAAAAAAACCCTCCCCAGTACGATGATGAATGGAGAGAGGAGGAGCCATTTTCCAAAAAGTCCGGCTAATCCGAACAGCAGCACAGCTGTATGGATTTCCGCCAGGCTCCTTGGTTTTTCCACAGTTAGACCATATACCACAGAATCAAGTTAATCAAGGAAATAAAGATGCTGGCGTTTATCAAATTATTCTTTTTTTTTCCTTTGGATTTATGATAATATAATGTTTAATCGAGAAAGGAACCTGCTTCCTTCGACATATCAACTGCCTGAAAATGAGCTATATAATCTTCGCACGCAAATACCGGCCTATGACATTCGATGAGATGATAGGCCAAAAACACGTCGTCCAGACTCTGATGAACGCAGTAAAAAACAACCGAGTCGCCCAGGCCTACATATTTTCAGGGATGAGGGGAGTGGGAAAGACAACCATGGCCCGTATACTGGCCAAAGCTTTGAACTGTCAAAATGGCCCGACCCCGGCTCCCTGCAACAAATGTGAATTCTGCAAAGAAATCAACGAGGATCGGTCGGTCGATGTCCTGGAGATCGACGGCGCTTCTAATCGAGGGATAGATGAAGTCAGGTCTCTCCGTGAAGGCGTGAAATACAAGCCCATCCACAGCCGTTTTAAGGTCATTATCATTGACGAAGTCCACATGCTCACGCGTGAAGCCTTCAATGCCCTGTTAAAGACTTTAGAGGAGCCGCCACCTCATACGGTGTTCATCTTTGCAACGACAGAATCTCATAAAGTCCCGGCTACCATTCTATCCCGCTGTCAGCCATTCGAGTTCAAGAAGATTTCACAAAAGGAGATCATCAATCATCTTCTGGATATAACACAAAGAGAAAAAATTACCATCTCGACATGGGGGCTCAACTTGATTGCTGAGGCTGCAGATGGAAGTCTGAGGGACGCTCAAAGTCTCTTGGATCAGTCCGTTTCATATTCCGGAGAAAACATCAGCGATGACGATTTAAGGGAAATCCTGGGAGCCATCGGCCGTGAAGTCCTTTTTGATTTTTCAGGTGCGGTTCTGGATGGCAAGTCGGAGCGAATATTCCCTTTGGTGGAAAACGTCATCGAGAAAGGGTATGATTTAAGGTTCTTCTATAAGGAACTCATCCAGCATTTCAGGAATTTGCTCCTAGTGAAATCGGTTCAGAATCCTCAGGAATTGCTTGCATTGGGAGAGGATGACATACAAGCTGTCAGACAGCAGGCCGAAAAATCTTCGGCTGACGATTTCCTTCGCTATCTTGTCGCTCTCCAGCAGGGAGAACAGGGATTAAAATTTTCCTCCAATCCTCGAATTTATTTGGAAGCGCTGTTGGTCAAACTTTGTCATTTTAAAAAAATCGTTCCATTGACCGACATTATCCAGGAGATCGAGATGTTGAAGAAGGATTTGAAAAGCCCTGAAGAAAGGGAGGCATTCAAAACACAGCCAAGTCCTTCGGTGGTGTCTCTTTCCGAAGAGAAAAATCCGCAGAAGGATCGGCCAGAAGTCGGCCCTGTGACACGTGAGATATCAGTTGACGAGAGGAAAGGTCGAGTAAGGGGGAAGAGACGAGACAAAGATGACCCTGCTCTCCAGGATCCAACCGTCAAATATTTTTTAGATACTTTCGATGCACAGGTTGTTTCTGTCGAACCCATCAAGAAAGGGAAAAAATAGGATCATTTCCGTGAAAAAAAACGCACATCAAGGAGAGGCCAAATGAAAAACGTCGGCAATATTCAAAAAATGTTGAAATCGGCTAAAGAAATGCAGGAAAAACTTCAAAAAGAGATGGCCGGGATGCGAGTGGAGGGTTCAAGCGGAGGAGGAATGGTCAATGTCGTCTTGGACGGAACGAAAAATTTAATCTCTCTTAAGATCGATCCAGAGGTGATCGATAAAGATGATCCCGAAATGCTTCAGGATTTGATCATTGCCGCTTTTAACGATGCCAACACCAAGGTCGATGAAGTTCTCTCCGAAAAAATGGGAGCTTTTGGAGCAGGATTGAAGATTCCAGGGCTTTTCTGATGCTGGATCAAGAACATCCCTTAACACGGCTGATTGAAGAATTGAAAAAGATCCCCGGAATCGGCGCCAAAACCGCACAGAGAATCGCTTTCCATATTATCGGACTTCCACAGCAAGATGTCGACAACCTGGCTCAAGCTATCAGAGATGCCAAGCAGAATATATTTTATTGTTCCACATGCAATAGCTTGACCCATGTCGATCCGTGTGAGTACTGTTCGGACAGCAGAAGGGATGACGGAATTCTCTGTGTTGTCGAAGAGCCCTTCAACATATCGACCATAGAGAAAGCAGGAGTCTTTCAAGGAGTTTATCATGTTCTTCACGGGACTCTTTCTCCTTTGAAGGGCATGGGGCCCGATGAACTGAACACGGATAAATTGATAAAAAGGGTAGAGGAGGGACATTTCAAAGAAATTATACTGGCCACAAATCCTACAGCCGAAGGAGAGGCCACAGCGCTTTATTTAGCAAAACTTCTCAAAGATTTTGATATCAAATTGACGCGGTTGGCCATGGGACTTCCCGTAGGTTCAGATATTGATTTTGCCGATCAGGTAACCATAAAGAAAGCCCTCGAGGGAAGAACAGAACTAAAAGAATGATCATTTGACTTAGGTTATTCAGGTAGCCAGAATTTATTTGACAGAGAAATGAACAGATTATTAAACAATCGCTGCATTAATCATTAAAATTCCACTTACTTCTCTCACAATAAAAAATGGGTATCTGAGATAAAGGAGGATTCATGGATAAAGAGACGATCGAAATCCGATGGCACGGCAGAGCAGGTCAGGGTGTCGTGACAGCGGCTGCAACTCTGGCAGACGTGATCTCGACGGAAGAAGACCTCTATGTTCAGGCATTCCCTGAATTCGGGGCAGAAAAAAGAGGCGCTCCCATCCTGGCTTTTAACAGAATCAGCAAAAAGCCCATCCGCTCGCACAGCCAGGTGTATTATCCGGATATTGTGGTGGTTACAGATCCATCCCTTCTGGGTATGGTCGATGTGACGAGCGGAGCCAAGGAGGATGCTCTCTTTCTGATGAACACAACCTTTGACATCGAGCAGATCCGGAAAAAACTGGCCTTGGGAGAGAATAAAATCTATACCCTGAATGCCTACGCAATTGCTGAGCAGGTGCTGGGACGAGCCATCCCCAATGTTCCCATGGTTTCTGCACTGGTCAAGATAACGGGACTTATGGATCTTGATAAGTTTAAGAAGAACATCAAAGTTTCTTTAGGAAAAAAACTGCGCGATGAGGTGGTGGAGAAGAATTTAAAAACCATTGAAAGAGCTTTAAAGGAGGTCAAGGAAGGATGAAAAAAGAAACCTGGAAAGAATTGACCATCGGCACGATCAATCTCGATGCCGGTAACTCGGTGAAAAATTTAACCGGAACCTGGCGCTCTGGGCGTAAGCCTGAATTCATCGAGAAAAACTGCATCCAGTGTTTTTTCTGCTGGCTTTACTGTCCCCATTTCGCCATTCTGGTCAAAGACGAAAATGTTGCAGGCATCAACTATGATTACTGCACAGGATGCGGAATCTGTGCCCAGGTGTGTCCTCCAAAGGAAAAAGCGATCGTCATGGTTAAAGAGGAGATCAAGCTGGAAGAAGGAGGAACATCATGAGCACAGTGAAAACACTCAACGGAAATCAGACCGTTGCCGAGGCGGTCAGACAGGTTAACCCGGATGTGATGGCAGCTTACCCCATCACTCCCTCCACAGCCATCGTAGAAACCATTGCCCAATTCAAAGCAGATGGATTGATATCGGGCGAGTTTGTCTGCCCTGAGAGCGAACACAGCGCTATGAGCGTCTGTATAGGTGCCGCTTCGGCAGGAGGCCGGGTGATGACCGCAACGGCATCCCAGGGATTGGCCCTTATGTGGGAGATGCTTTATATTGCGGCTGGCCTCCGGCTTCCTATTGTGGCTGCCATCGTCAACCGCTCCTTGAGCGCCCCCATCAATATCCATGGCGATCACAGCGACACCATGGGAGCTCGGGACTCGGGGTGGATTCAGATCTATTCGGAAAATTGTCAGGAAGCCTATGACAATTTTATTCAAGCTTTCCGGATTGCCGAGCATCTGGATGTACGGACCCCCGTATTGGTGGGACTGGACGGCTTTATTATCAGCCATTCGCTGGAAGTCGTTCATGTCGAAGATGACAAAAAAGTCAAAGAATTTGTGGGTGAATACCAGCCTTTGTATCCTTTGCTGGACACCAGCCGGAAGATGACGGTCGGGCCTATCGATTTTACGGATTACTATTTCGAGCACAAAAGAAACCAGCTGGAGGGAATCGAGAATGCCCCTCCCATCATCGAGAAAGTCGGGAAGGAATACGGAGAGGCATTCGGCCGCACATACGGTTTTTTCGAAGAATACAGGATGGACGATGCAGAAATCTGCATTGTGGTGATGAGCTCTGCCGCAGGAACAGGAAAAGATGCCATCGATGAACTCAGAGACGATGGGAAAAAAGTGGGACTTTTAAAGCCGAGGGTTTTCAGGCCGTTTCCCCATGGGAAGATCGCCGCAGCCTTGAAGAACATGAAAGCTGTTGCTGTTTTGGACCGCAGTTCCTCACCGGGTGCCTTTGGAGCGCCCCTTTTTACGGAAATACGCAACTCTCTTTATGATTATGATGTTCGCCCCAGGGTGGTGAATTATGTCTACGGCCTCGGAGGGAGAGACATCAGGGTCGAACATTTCAAGGAAGTCGCTGAAAAGCTGGAAAAGATCGCCGAGACAGGAAAAATCGAAGAGATTTACGGGTATTTGAATTTAAGAGAGTAATAGAAGGGAGAATGAAATGGCTAAACTTAAAGATCTAGCTAAAATGGAAGATAGATTGGTGGCCGGGCATGGTATGTGTCTGGGATGCGGGATTCCATTGATTTTTAAAGTGGTTTTGCGGGCAACCGAAGATCCACTCATTATAGCCAATGCGACGGGATGCCTGGAGGTTTGCACAACCATTTTTCCCCGGACATCCTGGAATATGACGTGGGTGCACAGCGCTTTTGAAAATGCGGCATCCACTATCGCCGGTGTGGAAGCCATGTACAAATCTTTGAAGAGACAGGGAAAGATTCCAGAAGAGAAGACGATTAAATTCCTGGGTGTGGGAGGAGATGGAGGGACCTATGACATCGGACTTCAGGCTCTCTCGGGTGCCATGGAAAGGGGGCATGATATCGTCTATCTCTGTTATGACAATAATGCCTATGCCAATACGGGAGGCCAGAGATCTTCGGCGACTCCCTTGGGAGCCTCGGCGACCACATCCCCTGCAGGGACTCAGAGCCCAGGAAAGCTTCAGTGGCGGAAAGACCTCACCAAGGTTCTGGCCGCGCATAATATCCCTTATGCGGCCCAAGCGAGTCCCACCCGCTGGCAAGACCTGTACAATAAAGCCAAAAAGTCATTCGAGGTGGAGGGCCCAGCCTTCCTGAACGTGCTGTGTCTGTGCCCCACGGAATGGAAATATGAAGAATCTATGGGCATAGAGCTGGCTAAGACCGCTGTCGATACATGTGTCTGGCCTCTGTATGAAGTGGAAAACGGAAAGTACAAAATCAACTACAAACCCAAGGAAAAGAAACCAGTGCTGGAGTGGATCAAACCGCAGGGCAGATTCCGCCATCTCTTTAAAGAGGAAAATGCATGGGTTCTCGAAGAGTTCCAGAAGAAAGTCGATGAAGAATGGGAGGAATTGAATAAGCTGGCTAATCTTTAACTTTTACCGACACGGAAACAGGGAGTTAAAAGAGTCGCGTTCTATTTGAAATTTTTTCTCTTCTTCGATATCATCCCTTCTATCTTGTAAAGACTGAATCCCGCTTGTGGTGTTCCGCTTATGGAGGTTTGACATGAAGATTACCCAAATCGATGTATATCAGGTCGATTATAAGCTTCTGGACCAGGAATATGCGTGGTCCAGAGGCCAGGCGGTTACCACATTTGTGAGTACGGTCGTCAGAATATCGACCGATGAAGGATTGAAGGGATTTGCAGAAGTCTGTCCGCTGGGATCCGCTTATATGGATGCCTATTCCCGAGGAATCCCTTCCGGAGTACAGGAAGTCGGGAGCTATCTGATCGGACAGGATCCTTGCCAGATCAGCATCATCAATCAAATCATGGATAGAGCGATGACAGGGCATAACTCTATCAAGTCGGCCTTGGATACAGCTTGTTGGGATATCCTAGGGAAAGCCACAAACACCTCGGTATGCACTCTTCTGGGCGGGCGGGGTATAGATTCATTTCCACTGTACAGAGCGATATCCCAAGGTGGCCCGCAAAAAATGGCTGACGATGTGGCCCGTTATCGGGAAGAAGGATACCGGCGGTTCCAGCTCAAAGTGGGGGGCGATCCGGAAGAGGATGTTCATCGTATCAAAGCTGCTCTCGCCGTTATAGAGCCAGGTGATATTCTGGTGGCAGACGCCAACACGGGTTGGATGTCTCACGCAGCTATTCGGGTGGTCAATGCGCTGAGAGGGGAGGATGTCTACATCGAACAGCCGTGCAGGAGCCTGGAAGAATGCTGTATCGTTCGGGAGCATACCCCCCAGCCGATGATATTGGATGAAGTGATAAGAGAGGTTCATTCCCTAATACGGGCTTATAACCATAAAGCTATGGATGTGGTCAACCTGAAGATATCCCGCCTGGGTGGATTGACCAAAGCCAAACAGATGAGAGATCTGTGCGAATCGCTCGGAATCGCCATGACACTTGAGGATAGCTGGGGAGGGGATATCACCACAGCGGCCATTGCCCATTTGGTCGGAAGCACAAAATCAGAGTTCTATTTCACATCTACAGACTTCAACAGCTATAACGATGTCCATCTTGCCGAGGACGCTCCGATGAGGAAAGATGGATGGCTGGATGTGCCGTCAGGGCCCGGATTAGGCATTCATGTGAGTGAGGAGCTGTTAGGCGAACCTGTAGTGACAGTGAAGTAAAGGCCATACCTCCTTACTCCATGGTTCCATAGGTGTTTTCGAAAAAACAATATCGCCTTGGATCTTAAAAAAAACAGTTTACTCAATCATTCATCGATAGAAAGAAGGTGTATTCTGAATGAAAAGCATGTGTTGTTTTTAGTGCTGATGTGTGATATATTAGATATCAGCAGAGAATTCGATGGCGGAAAAAAGCGTTCTTAACCTGAAATCTTTGAAAGAGCAGGTTTATGAGTATCTGAGGGGCCAAATGGAAAAAGGCAAAATCCTCCCTGGATCTGCTCTCAACATCGAAGAGACGAGCAGACAGCTGGGCGTCAGCCGAACACCGCTCCGGGATGCCTTACTGCAGCTCGAGATGGAAGGTTTTGTATCCATTTTCCCCCGCCGTGGTGTGATGGTCAATCCTCTCACTCTTCAAGATATAAAAAACTATTATGAAATTATAGGTGCTCTGGAGAGTACGGCCTTAATCGCTGCGTTTAAAAAGATCAAAGATTCTCATATCAAGAGAATGCATGCTCTGAATTCCGCAATGGGCAAGGCCATATCACAGGATAATTTCAATCGGTATTATCAGAAAAACCTCGAGTTTCACAATATTTTTCTTGATCTCTGCGAGAATAAAGACCTGGTAAAAATTGTTATTACTTTGAAAAAACGTTTGTATGATTTCCCCCGGCAAGAGGGTTTTGTCAAGCAATGGGAAGAGGCTTCTATTTTAGAACACGGAGAGTTCATTCGATTGATCGAGGAAGGAAAAAAGGAGGAGGCTGTGAAGCACTTGCGGGATGTCCACTGGTCCTTCCAGGTGCAGGAAAATTTTATAAGAAGATACTACAAAAGGGCAGCGGCGGCCTCGGGGAGAAAGGATGGGTAGGCTGTGAAGGGCACCATATTCGATATCAAACGATACGCCATCCATGACGGACCTGGAATCCGGACTACAGTTTTTTTCAAAGGATGCACATTGGGGTGTCAGTGGTGCCACAATCCTGAAGGAATAGAAAGAGAGCCACAAATCATGATTCGCCCCGAACGGTGTGCAGCAGATTGCCGGGATTGCGTCTCAGTTTGTCCAAAAAATGCCATCACAAAAAAAAGAAAAATGATTGCGATTGTACGGGGGAGATGTGACCTCTGTGGGAAGTGTGCCGAAGCCTGCATGTATGATGCGGTCGAATGTGTCGGTCGAGTGGTCAGCATTCAGGATGTCCTGGATGAAGTAGAAAAGGACAGAATATTCTATGAAGAATCCGAAGGAGGGATCACCTTTTCGGGAGGAGAGCCGCTGGTTCAACCTGATTTTTTGCTGGCTCTGCTCACCGGGTTGAAGGGGAGGAACATTCACACGGCCGTGGATACTTCTGGATTAGTGGATTTCGATATTCTGGAGAAAATCAGCCAAGAGGCAGATCTGATTCTTTTCGACCTTAAAATCATGGATAAGGAAAAGCACCAAGAATTCACCGGGAAATCCAACGAGATAATCCTGGAGAATCTGAGAAAGCTTTCTCAGGGTGGAAAGAGGATAATCATCAGGATGCCTGTTTTGGAGGGAGTCAATGATGATGAGGGGCACATTCAGAGAATGGCAGAGTTTCTTCGGTCTTGTGGGAGCATTGAGGAGATCAATCTTCTCCCTTATCATAAGGGAGGAGAGGAAAAGCGGCGGAGGTTGAACAGGTCCAATCCATCCATCGCTTTTCGAGCTCCTTCAGATCAGAGGCTTCAAGAGATCAATAATGAGCTCTCTTCATATGGATTTTCAGTCAAGATTGGAGGTTAAAGGTGAACGATCGGATCAAGAGATTGAGGCAGCAGAGTCTGGATGCAAAACCATTCATTACCCCAGAGAGGGCAAAGCTCATCACAGAGTTCTACAGGAGTGATGTAACGCAGAAGTTTTCCACCCCGGTACAGCGGGCTCTGGCTTTCAAATATCTTCTCGAGAAAAAAGTCATTTGCATCAATAAAGGAGAGCTCATAGTTGGGGAACGGGGTCCTGCGCCTAAAGCGACTCCGACTTATCCCGAAATCACAGCTCACAGCCTTAAGGATCTGAGGATTTTGGATAGCCGAGCGAAAACCTCATTTTCAGTGGATGAGAAGACCAAAGAACTGTATAGAGAGGAGATTTTACCTTTCTGGAAGGGGAAATCGATAAGAGATCGAATATTCGATGAGGTGGACCAGGAATGGAAGGGGGCTTATGAAGCCGGAATCTTCACCGAATTTATGGAGCAGAGAGCTCCGGGGCACACTGTGCTAGATGACAAGATATACAGGAAGGGCTTTTTGGATTTTAAAAAAGACATACGGAAGAGCATAGAGGGGCTGGATTTCCTGAATGATCCTGAGGCCTACAAGAAGAGGGAAGAGCTCAAAGCCATGGACATCTGTGCAGAGGCGCTCATACATTATGCGCAACGTCATGCAGACAGAGCGAAAAAACTTGCCAGGAAGGAAAAAGATCCCAAAAGAAAAAAGGAATTGGAGATGATTGCCAGGATCTGTCGGCAAGTTCCGGCCCATGCTCCCCGTAATTTCTGGGAAGCCCTCCAGTACTACTGGTTTGTCCATCTAGGTGTGATTATCGAGTTCAACACCTGGGATTCCTTTAATCCAGGAAGGCTCGACCAGCATCTCTATCCCTTTTATGCCAGAGGTCTTCAGAATGGGACTCTGACCCGTGAGAAAGCGCGGGAACTGCTTCAGACCTTCTGGATAAAGTTCAATAATCAACCGGCTCCGCCAAAGGTTGGAGTGACCGCTGAAGAGAGCGGGACCTACACGGATTTTGCTTTAATCAATACAGGAGGCATGAAACAGGATGGGTCAGATGCTGTGAACGAGCTTTCCTATCTCATCATGGACGTGGTTGAGGAGATGAGAATTCTCCAGCCCAGCTCCATGGTTCAGATCAGCAAAAAGAATCCAGACCGCTTCCTGAAAAGAGCCTTGGAGATCGTAAAAACAGGATTCGGCCAGCCTTCGATCTTCAATACCGATGCCATTGTGCAGGAACTTGTTCGTCAGGGGAAATCGGTCGAGGACGCTCGAGACGGCGGAGCTAGTGGATGTGTGGAGTCCGGTGCATTCGGTAAAGAAAATTATAACCTTACCGGTTACTTCAATCTCACCAAAGTTTTGGAAATCACCCTGAACAACGGATTCGATCCCCGGACAGGTAAGCTCATCGGGCTGCAAACAGGAAATCCAGAAAGATTCTCTACATTTGAAGATCTGTTCCAGGCTTTCAACAAGCAGCTCCGACATTTTGTGGATATCAAAGTCAAGGGAAACAATATCATTGAGCGGTTGTATGCAGAAAATCTGCCCTCGCCGTTCCTTTCCATTCTGATCGATGATTGTATCAGGACCGGGAAAGATTACCATGATGGAGGTGCACGCTACAACACATCCTACATCCAGGGTGTGGGCATGGGGACCATGACAGATATCCTAACTTCTATCAGGTACAATGTATATGATAAAAAAAAGGTCAGTATGCGGCGGCTCCTTAAGGCGTTGAAGACTGACTTCGAAAATTATGAACCGCTGCGTCAGAGATTCTTGAACAAAACTCCCAAATATGGGAATGATGATGACTATGCTGATGAAATCATGAAATCCATCTTCGAGGCCTATTTTGAGGCAGTGGATGGAAGACCGAACACCAAGGGCGGTAATTACCGGATCAACCTCCTTCCCACTACCGTACATGTGTATTTCGGGAATGTGGTCGGAGCGACTGCAGACGGAAGGAAAGCCGGAGAACCTCTCTCAGAGGGAGTGTCTCCTGTCCAGGGTGCTGACAGACACGGTCCCACCGCGGTTATGAAATCTGTGACAAAAATGGACCATGTACGGACAGGAGGTACGCTTCTCAACCAGAAATTCACTCCCCAGCTGCTGGCGGATGAAAAAGGCCTTGAAAATCTCCTGCACCTTATCCGGGGATATTTCAAGATGGATGGACACCACGTCCAGTTCAATGTCGTCAGTGCAGATACCCTCAGAGATGCCCAAAAGCATCCTGAAAGATACAGAGATCTGACCGTACGAGTGGCAGGATACAGCGATTATTTTGTGGACCTGAGCGTCGAACTGCAGAACGAGATCATCCAAAGGACCGAACACCTTTCTTTCTGACTAATTAAAATTAGGCATTGTCCCAAAGTGACGGGGATGAAGTATCCATCTAAGGTGCGGGGAAATGTCTTCGCTCTAGTTCAGATTTTTAACGCCATTCCGTTGCCGCTCCGACATTTCCCCTCCACCTTTATCTCGATTATATTTCCCGTCACTTTGGGACAACCTCTAAAATTAAGTGTTGTGTCTGCTGAATGGATTGATATATCATGTGTTCTTGTTTTAAAGGTAAAATAAGGAGCAAGGATATGTTCGATTCTAAGATCTATGTGAAACGCCGAAACCTTTTGAAGGAGCAATTCGATTCTGGCCTTCTGCTTTTTCTGGGAAACGAGGAAAGCCCGATGAACTATCCGGCCAATCCTTTTCCTTTCCGGCAGGACAGCTCGTTTCTTTATTTTTTTGGCTTGGATTCCCCCTCATTAGCAGCAGTCGTCGATCTCGATGAAGGGAAAGACATGATTTTTGGCAATGATGTCAGTATGGAAGACATCATCTGGATGGGGGAACTTCCAACCATGAAGGAAAGGGCAGCTCTGGTGGGAGTCACGGAAACAGCCCCTCTTGCCCAAATGGAGCAAACCATCAATGAAGCCAAGAATAAGGGAAGGATGATTCATTATCTTCCTCCCTACAGGCCTGAAAATGTTTTAAAAATCATGCACCTTATGGGGATTGATCAAACTGCTGTCAAGGATAACACCTCCAAAGAGTTGATAAAAGCCGTGGTTGCCCAGAGATCGATAAAGATACCTCAAGAGATCGAGCAGATGGAAATGGCCCATGAGACTACTTATGACTTGTACACCACAGCCATGAAAATGGCCAAACCCGGTATATATGAAAGGGAGATTGTGGGCCAGATGGAAGGAATAGTCCTTGCGGCTGGATGCTCTGTGGCTTTCCCTACCATACTCACCATAAACGGACAAATACTCCATAATCATTACCATGGGAATCCGCTCATCGAGGGACGACTCCTGGTCATGGATTCAGGTGCTGAATCTCCGATGAGGTATGCCTCCGATATCACCAGGACAGTTCCCGTGGGAGGTACTTTCATGCCTAAACAGAAAGAGGTCTACAAAATCGTGCTCAGGGCCCAAGAAACAGCGATCCTGAACATCAAGCCTGGAGTGATGTTCAAAGACATCCACATCCAAGCAGCAACCGTCATCGCTTCGGGACTCAAAGAGTTAGGGTTGCTGAAAGGAGACACCGATGAAGCCGTGAAGGTAGGGGCCCACGGACTTTTCTTTCCTCATGGGCTGGGCCACATGATCGGCCTGGATGTCCATGATATGGAGGATTTAGGAGAGGATTATGTCGGCTACAATGACAAAGTCCGCAGAAGCGAACAGTTCGGTCTTGCTTATCTTCGAATGGCCAAGAAACTCGAGCCAGGCCATGTCCTGACCGTAGAACCCGGGATTTATTTTATTCCTGCTCTGATAGATCAATGGGCCGCAGAGAAAAAATTCGAATCCTTCATAGATTATGAAAAGCTCATGGAATACAAGGATTTCGGAGGGATCAGGATCGAGGATAACGTCCTGGTGACCGAGGAAGGACGCAAGGTGTTGGGGAAATCCATTCCCAAGACAGTAGAAGACGTGGAAGAAATCACGGCATCTGGTTGATCTGATTTCTCATTGTCTCGGGACCGACGATAATTTTCACCGCCTTATCCAGGCTTAACACATCTTTCACAAAGCCGTTGAATTCTTCGAGAGAAGTCGCCTCTATCTCGGAAAGAACCTTATTCAGGAAATCGTACCCAAGGCCGAGAGCCTCGAATGTGACAAGATTATAGGTCTTGTCATCTTTTGTTTCTGAATCTCTCATGAACCAACCCTGGGAATGGATTTTTGTGACCTCCAGTTCCTCGGCAGATATCCCTTCCTCATACAGGCTTCGGATGATCTTTTCCACCGCTTCCATGGCTGTTTCGATTTTCGTTCGGTCTGTCTCTAGATAGATCTCTAACATTCCCCCTTCCTTCATCATAAATGACCGGGCATTCACCACGTAAGCAAGCCTCTCCTCGGTCCTCAGAGGCCAGAGCTTAGAGTTGACGCCTTTTCCCAAAAGGTTTTCCAGCATATTGGTCAGAATGTAGTTTCTGGAGGTAATTTTTGGCAGCGGAAACGCCAGATATGCCAAGGACTGCTGGGTGTCTTTTTTCAAAACCAGGCTCTTGTCTTCGGCTGGAGAAAAAGTGGTCTTCTCAGGTTCTGACGGCTTGCCTGAAGGATATTCCTCAAAATAGGGGCCCAATATATCGATAGCGCTGTCTTTCTCCATATCTGTGGAAATAGACACTACCATATTTTCCGCCTTCACACAGGCCTCATAGAACTCCTCGATGTCCTTTTTTTTGATGTTCTTGAGGGATTCCTCGGTGCCATAATCAGAGCCTGCATAACTTGTCCCGGCGAAGAGTGCATCCAGAGCAGCCGTATGCGCGACATTTATGAGCTCGTCGTCCAATTGTTTTCTCTGGTGATTCATGAAATCCTTGACTCTTCCTATCCTCAATCCTGAAAACAGCGGGTCTAGAATTATTTGGGTGCTGAGCTTGATGGCATCTTCGAGATTTTCAGAGAGACAGGAAATTTTGACCAATGCAAAATCATGCCTGCAAAACATGGAGATACGAGTGGCCTGATTCATCATCTGCTCAAGGACCCGCTGGTTCGGGAATTCCAAACAGAGGCGCGTGGTCAGGAAGGCCAGCCCCTGCTTCCCTTCAGGTTCTCTTCGTCTCCCTCCCTGTATGAGGATTTGAACGACCGAAGTGGAGGAGGAATCGTCTTGGTGGTATATCAGTGGGAGACCATTGGAGAAGACCACCTTTTCCGGCTGATTTTTTAAAAGTATTTCTGGGGATACAGGAAAAGCCAAGAGAGGAAGAGAGCCCAGAAATGTAAGCCAAATGGCAGTATGAAGGATCTTTTTCCCGATCAACCGGTTCATCCTATTCTCTGTTTTTGTTGGGTACGATGGAGACCACCACATATTTTCCTCCACTGAAATATTCCCCTGCAGCCTTTCGCAGATCAGAAGAGTTTATTTTATCGATATTTTCTATATATCTACCCCGGTCCGGGCCCTCCTTCATGAGCATATTCGTAGCAAGGGAAAGGGCAAGGTTCAGCCCCCTTTCTTGGGACTGGTGATACCGAAACTTTATCTGGTTTTTTGCACTCTCCAGATAATCGAGAGCATAGAATCGCTGCTCCCCGCTGTAATCGGTTTTAGAATAGTTGCGCCTTCTTGCATTTTTCAGGAATTTTATGGTTTCTGTCTTGGCTGCCTTCATATACTTAGGATCCAGGGTCAGGTAAATACTCGCCATGCCCCCGTACTTGTAGGATCCATATCCCATGGAAATCGTTTCCACCAGCCGTCTTCTTCCCCTTAGAGCATAACTCAACAGGGGAATGACTCCCCGTCCGGCAACTTCGGTCAAAACATCCATAGCGTATTGATCCTCATGATTATAATCAGGTCCTTGAAGTCCTATAACCAGGTAGCCGATGTTTACGTCCATCTCCTCCTCGATTTCGATATCATCTTCGAGAGGAGCGGCTTTCTCGAATTTTTGAGGTGTGAATCCGTTGTTCTCAAGATCAGAAAATTTGTTTTTGATTTTCTCTTCCATATCCTCAAGTTTGAAATCGCCCACCACAGCTAAGGCGCAATTTGCTGGTACAAAGTAGTTATCATAAAATTCTTGGATCTGATCGACAGTTGCGGTTTCGACGATTTCTCTTTTTCCGTGTATAGGTCTCTGGTACGGATGATTCTGGAAAAGATTTTGGTGGATGAGAGAGGTGGCGCGCTTGATGGGATCATCTTGAATTTGGCTCAGCTCCTCCAAGATGATTTGCTTTTCTTTATCCAATTCTTCCTGTGTGATCTTCAGACGAAACAAGATGTCTTTTTGGTTCTCCAGGGCAAAATCCGCATATTCACAGGGAAGGGACAGTTCAAAGGTCGCCAGGTCGAGTCCTGTGTGTCCGTTGAAATAGGCACCATGTGAACGGATGGCATCGCCGATTTCTTCACCGCTTCGAAGCTCTGAACCTCGGAAAAGAATGTAATGCTCCAATATATGCACCAGGCCGTTTGTCTCGTCAGACTCGTTCTTGATTCCTAAGTCGAAGGCGAAGACAAGGTTGAGCAGGGGAAGATCCAGCTTCTGGTAGAGAAAAACTTTCATCCCATTTTCCAGTTCGAAAAACTTGGCCTCCCCTTTTTCTTCTCCACCGCCTAATACAGCCGATGCGAGAAGGAGACTCAACAAGATGACACTGATTCTCCTAGAATAAATTTTCACCGGGCCTCTCCTAGATAAGTTTTTTCAAACCGATTGATATCAGCTAGGTTCCCCAGTACCAGCAGGGTATCTCCTGCCTGAATTTTTATGTCAGGCGAAGGATTAAAAACGATATCCTCACCGGGTTTTTTTACTGCGACCACGATGACATTGGCTCTTTGCCGCACTTCGCACTGAGCAATGCTTTTGTCGATCATGCTCGACTCCTTTTTTATTACGAATTCTTCCATGGACAGGGAAAGCTCGCTGCGCCTTACAATCAAGTCCATGAACTCGACGAGGGCAGGGCGAATCAACCCCTGGGCAATTCGGTGTCCGCTGATTTTGTTGGGATTTACGGTTTTGTTCGCTCCAATCTGGAGGATTTTTCTCTCTGCCTCGTCATCCATGACCTTGGAGAGGACAAAAAGCGAGGGATTGATCAGCTTGACGGTCATCACCAAATAAAGGTTGTCAGCATCTGATGGGAGGAGGGCAGCGAGTGCTTTGGCCTTTTTTATACCTGCCTCGATCAATACCTCTTCTTGAGTGGCATCTCCTTCAATGAACAGACAGGCATGATTTTCTTTCAGGTCAGCCAGACTTTCTTTGCTGTTATCGACGATGACGAAGGGCAATTTTTCTTCCATAAGCCTGTCTCTGACTATCTGTCCCATACGTCCATGGCCGCAGATGATAAAGTGATCTTTCAGGCTTTGAATCTGTTTTTCCATCTTCCTTCTCCGCCAAATTTTATTGATGGTTCCTTCATACACGAATTCCGCAATTTTGGTGAAGGCGTACATAACCGATCCCACTCCGCCCAGTATAATAAACATGGTGAATATTTGGCCGATGGGACTCATCGGCTCCTTGATTTCTCTGAAACCGACAGTGAAAATGGTGATGATCGTCATATAAAGAGAATCGAGGAAGGAAAGGTTTTCTATAGCGTGGAAACCGACCACACCTATCAGAATCAAGCTCAAAAAGAGTATGACTGGTTTCCACATTCTCGAATCCATCTTACAATATAGGTGAGACTCAGGCAAGATGGTTCATCACCGCAGGACCGTTCCTTATAAGGGAAAATTGTCAGTATAAGGATATTTGGCCCCAAATTTTTATTCCAAAAAAGTAATAGAGATGCTTCATGCTGGGAATTTGAACTTTTCAGCCGGGTGGTATATTATTATCCCCCTATAGAGGAAAAAAGGATGAGCAAACATCGGAAGGAAAAGATTCTGGTTGTCGATGATGAAGAGACGATCCGGAAATCTCTGAAGATGATCCTCGAGTATGAGGGATACCAGTTTTTAGACGCAGAGGATGGAGAGACAGCTCTCGATATACTCGAGGAAACCGTGGGGCTGGATTTGATGCTCCTGGATGTCAAACTCCCGGGGATGAGCGGTCTAGAAGTTTTAGCAGAGCTGGGGAAAAGGCCGTACTCTCCGGAGGTTATCATGATTTCTGGGCATGGGACAGTACAAACAGCCGTGGAGGCAACCAAACTCGGAGCATTCGATTTCTTGGAGAAACCGCTCCACCGAGAAAGAGTGCTGCTCTGCATCAGAAACGCCCTCAACCAGACTAAACTGCTTCTCGAATGTCAGGATTTACGCAAAAAAGCCGGAAAAAGATATGAGCTTATAGGGAATCATCCCTCCATGAGGAAACTCTGGACTGAAGTGATGAAGATTGCACCCACTAACGCCACTGTCCTTATTTATGGAGAGAGTGGAACAGGTAAGGAGCTCATTGCGCGTGCTATCCATAATCACAGTCTGCGCGCGAAAGATCCCTTCATCCAGGTGAATTGTGCAGCCATTCCGGAGGAGTTGATAGAGAGTGAACTTTTCGGTCATGTCAAAGGGGCTTTTACTGGAGCAACAGAGAAAAAATTGGGAAAATTCGAACTCGCTGACGGAGGGACGATCTTTCTGGACGAGGTTGGAGATATGAGCCTGAAGACGCAAGCAAAGGTGCTGCGTGTGCTCGAGGAAGGAGAGGTACAGAAAGTCGGATCGAGCAAGATCAGCAAGGTGGATGTCCGGGTGATCGCGGCTACCAATAAAGACTTGAACCAAGAAATCAAAGAGGGAAATTTCCGGGAGGATCTCTATTTTCGGCTCAATGTTGTTCCTCTCTATTCTCCTGCGCTTCGAGAAAAAAAGGAGGATATCCCTCTTCTGATCGAATATTTTGCCAATCTCATGGCCGAAGAAAATAATTTCAAACCAAAGAAATTTTCGGATGAGGCCGTGGAAGCCTTGATGAAATATCCATGGAAGGGAAACGTGAGGGAACTCAAGAATTTGGTCGAAAGGCTGATCATTTCTACAGAGGGCCAGACAATTGAAAGTAAAGACCTTCCGGAAGAAATCAGAGGGGAGATGCGTATCTATCTTCCTGATGCTAAGGATATACGAAACCTCAAAGACTTCAGGGACCTGGCTGAAAAGGAATTTATACTTTCCAAACTTAAAGAGAATGATTGGAACATATCCAAAACAGCCAGAGAGATCGATACACCTCGAAGCAACCTTTATAAAAAATTGGAGCAGTATAATATAAAGATCAAGGCGGGAGTAGGGGAGGAGGCTGCTCCTTCTTCCAGTCGAAAGCAGGAAGGCAGAGGCTCACATTAAAGCCTGAAGATCGGTTAATATGCCCTATGGGCTGCAGCGGGGAACACGAAGCGGATTCCTGAGGAAACCGCCAATGATTGTACCTGCGTCATTGTGCCTCTGGCGGCGGCTGACACTGCGGGCAGAAATAGGTGCCCCGATTGTTCACTTTGATTTTTTTCAATTCTCCTCCGCACCGGGGACATGCGTTCTTTTTTCCCCGATAGGGAATGAGGAAATCATCTGGAAATTTCTGTGGGTCAGCTTTTTTTTCAATAGCTGTTTTCAACACATCCAACATGCACTTATGAAGATTTTTGATCTGGTTTTCATCCAGATCCATGACTTGGATTCGGGGATGGATTTCGGCTTGAAACAGAATTTCATCGGAATATATATTCCCGATTCCAGCGATCAGGCTTTGATTCATCAGAAAAGTTTTCATGCTGCCCCGCCGTCCCAGCAGCAGATTTTGAAAAGCATGTAAAGTCAGATCCAATGCGTCAGAACCCAGATCGTTTTTTCTTATAAATTCTGCGGCATTTTCAACGACCTGGACTTTTCCCAGCATCCTCTGATTATCATAAGCGAGATGATATCCATTTCCGAAATGAAATAAAATCCGGGCGTGCGAAGGGCGTTCTTCTGCCTTCTTGAAGTATTTCAAAAAACCGGTCATGCCGAAATGGAACATCAACCAGAACTCCTCGTCCACACAGGCAAATAAATGTTTTCCATGGCGCTTCGTTCTCTCGAACTGTCGGTCCTTGAGTTTTCTTCCCAATCCGGAAGGGGAGATGTCCTGAAGGACTCTTTTATGCTCGACCTCTATTCCGGATATTTTTTGATGCAGAGAGGTGGCATTCATATATTTTCTAAAAACTTCTACATCTGGCAGTTCCGGCATCTTTTCCTCCTTCTCAGGTTTTTGTTTTTTCTACATGAGTATTCTTTCGATATCAAATTGTTCGTCCATGGTATTCCCCGATCCCTGTTGTTTCCATTATGACACACTCCCTATATAATGCTAGATGCGTGCCAAATTATCCGGTTGCGTGATCATATGGCCGTTTTTTGAGCCTCATCCAATTGCAAAATGCAGAGAATTGCTTTAAGGTGAATATAAAGAGCAAGGAGGAAAGATGTCTGGTTATCTTATCATAGGTGCAGACGCGGCTGGTCTATCGGCTGCAAGCCAGATCAAAAGGAACATCCCTGATGCTTCTCTCAAGGTGATCGATAAAGGAAAAATCATATCCTATGCAGCCTGCGGCATTCCTTATGTTATATCGGGAGATATCGAATCTGTGGAGAACTTAGTGCATTTCACTCCTGAGTCGATCAAGGAGAAAAAGGGAATTTCAGTGGAAACCCAAAGAGAGGCGATTGATATTTTCACGGATGAAAAATATGTCAAAGTGAAGGATGTTTCAACGGGAGCGATCTCTACGGAAAAATACGAAAAATTGCTCATTGCCACAGGCTCGACTCCCCAAAAACTTCCTTTTATGGATTATCAGAAAGAGGGAATATTCAATCTGCACAACTTGGAAGACCTGAGGGAGATCCTTTCATACATAAAAAATCATGAATCGAAAAGTGCTGCTGTAATAGGTGCCGGAAACAGAGGATTGGAGTTGGTCGAGGCACTGAGGGCAAGAAAAATCGAAGTCCGTGTCTTCGAAATTCTTCCTGAACCAGCGACGACCTGGCCTTCTTTCATACGGAATGCCATTAAGAAAAAAATCGCTGAAAAGAATATCGAATTTTCCGGAGAGACTTCTGTCCAAGAGGTCGATAAGACAAAAAAAGGTTTTACGGTCGACACGGAAAAAGGGCCCTATGAATGTGATATGGTGTTTTCGGTGGTGGGAACAAAGCCTGCTACCGATTTTTGTCAGGATAAGATAAAAAAAATGAGAAACGGGGCGTTGATCATAGATCGCAAAGGGAAGACTTCAGTAAAGGATATTTACTCTGCTGGAGATTGTGCATCAGTGTATCACAGAATACTCGACCGAAATACCTATTATCCTTCAGGATCGACTGCGAACAAAATGGGCCGGATCGCTGGTCTGAACATGTCAGGGGAAGACATTCTCTTTCCCGGCATCGTTGGGACTCAGATCTTCAAGTTTTTTGAATTATCGCTGGCAAAGACCGGGCTGAGTCTGGAAGATGCCCAGAAGGAAGGCATAGAGGCCGATGTGAGCTCTGCTCGAAGATTGGACAAAGCGGGCTATTATCCAGGTGCAAAATCATCCCAAGCGGAGGTCGTTTATGACATATCATCCGGGAAGGTACTGGGAGCTTCAGTGGTAAGCGAAGGGAATGCTTCCCAGCTTATAGACCCGATCGCAGTGGCTGTATATGCAGGATTGAGTGTTAAAGAACTGGGATGGTTCGATTCGGCTTATACGCCTCCCTATGCCCCTGTTTGGAATGCCTGGGTTTCTGCATCATTGAAGCATACATTAGACTGACCATTTTCTGGGGAAACAGGAGCCATTCGAGGACAGAGACGAAAGTGCCTCTACAAAAAATTGAAGCAATATGGTATAAAGATAAGAGCTGGGGTAGGCGAGGTGGTTGCTCCTTCTTTCAGATAAGAAGGGGAGGAAAGTCCGAACTCCAGAGGGCAGGATGGTCGCTAACAGCGACTCCGAGCAATCGGAGGAAAGTGCCGCAGAAAACAGACCGCCCTGCAGGATTGGCGATGAGCCGTCCTGCGGAGTAAGGGTGAAAAGGTGAGGTAAGAGCTCACCGTTCTGGTGGTGACATCAGGAGCACGGTAAACCCCATCCGGAGCAAGACCAAATTGGCCTCGGTTGAAGCGGCCCGCTTCGAGAGGCGGGTAGGTTGCTCAGACAAATAACCACTCCCGTGTTTGCGGGAACAGAATTCGGCTTACGTCCTGCCCCAGCTTTTTTTCGCTTTTCGGATACAAATACGGAAAAATCGCTAACTGTCCATTCTGACAGGACATAATCCTGGAGCAGAGTAATTTATTATCAAATCATTAAAATGGCGTAAAACTCATCAGGCTGAATAAGCCTGCACGATTTTCTTTTGGGCCAATAAATATTGGCACGATAATTGCTATAAATAGTAAATAGCTGTATTTCTCCACTTTGACCACGGAGAGGGATAGAGAATCCACAAGTCATCCCTTTCCGTCTTTAGAGAAGGATTATGCTTCAAAAACAGCACATCAAAATACTACTGATAATCGGGCTATTCTCGATCTCCTTGGGAGGCTGGCTTTTACATTATCGCATCCACCCTCTTGCAATAAATGATGCTCATATCATCCCGTTCGTGACCGGAATCATCAGCATCATTCTGGTTCCTTTATTGTTCTTTTTTAAGAAAACCGTCTCTTACGGATACGTAATAAACGGGATGATCGTCATTATCGGTACCATCGTAATGGTCCATTTTGGCCTGGCTCATCTTCCAGAGAAGCTGAGCTTTCCAAGTTTGGTCCTGGGCACTGTATTTCCATATATTGTCATCCTATGGACGAAATTTTTGGTGGGCAAGGCTCTCTTCGATCTGGAGCGCATGGGCAGTACGGAAATGCCTCACAAGGGTAGGTTTTTCCGCTACCCAAATATGGGCTGGTGGTGGGTTCATTTGTTTACTCTATCCGTTGTGTATGCATTAGGAAACTGGCTGTGGTAAAAGGAGGATAAGATGCACAGATTCACTATGTTTAAGCCAGGATGGTGGATCCTGCATATCCTGGCAATAATTTTTCTATTCTGGCTGGGTCATTTTGTAGGTTTTTAAGAAAAGTAAACGCCTTTAAAAAAAGACTATTCCTATATAAAACATCGATTTACATTATATCAATTTTATGATAAAAAGTATGCGCTCTATTCCGAAGACTATTCAAGGAAGGAGAACTGATGCCCGATCTCAATGAGCTAGAAAAAGTGTTGATTAAGAATTGGCTGATTTATCCTGGGTTTGATATAGAGCTTGTGGCAGCAGGAATGGATTTGCCGGTGAACATTGCGTTTGTTCCTGCCTCAAAAAAAGAATCCCGGGATCCTTCTTTTTATGTGACAGAGCTTTACGGGCAGGTCAAATCCGTTACTTATGATGGAAAAGTCCATACCTATGCCGAGGGATTATTGAATTATGAACCCACTCCTGAAATCCCAGGGCACGGAGAATCAGGATTGACCGGAATATGCGTGGATCCTCAAACAGGAGACCTTTTTCTGTCCATGCTTTATAGAGAAAAAGATGAAATCAAAGGCAAGGTGGTCCGTACATCGGGCAAGGACGGCCTTAAAATGGACTCCATGGAGGCCATCATAGACGACATCCCTTCCACGACGAGAGCCCATCAGATACAGGCTGTGACCATCGGATTCGACGGAAAGCTTTATGTGAATGTGGCAGACGGCGGAGAATGGAAAAAAGCCCAGGATGATAATGATTTAAGAGGAAAGATTCTCAGAATGGAAAAAGACGGCACTATTCCATGGGATAATCCCAATCCCGGCAGCTATGTCTATGCCAAAGGATTTCGGAATCCCTTTGGTGCTTCCTGGCGAAACAGCGACCGATGCTTATATATTGCAGGAAATGGTCCGGATGTCGATGACCGGATTGCTAAGGTCGAACCGCTTAAAAACTATGGCTGGCCCGGAACCATGCGCAAGAATTCCATCTTCTGGTGGCACAACACTCAGGCTCCTACTGCTCTGGATTTTATGCAGGGGGGGCAGTTTCCTCCTCAATTTAACGACCATCTGTTTGTGGCCCTTTTTGGAGAGGCCTATGCAGAAGGCCCCGGTGTAAAAGGGAAAAAGATAGTGAAGCTTCAGTTGAACGAAGATTCAACGGCAGTCAAATCCTGTGATGATTTCGTCGTTTACAGGGGCAGCGGTGCGGCCAGTCCCTGTGGCCTTTCTTTTGGTCCCGATGGTCTCTACTTTACTGACCTTCATGGAGAAAATGTGGATGGGAAGAAAACCGGAGGCAATGTGTACAGAATTAAACCGGATAAAGAAGTCCTGGCGGAGATGAAAGGACACTCGGATAAATACGGTGAAATCTGGTCTGAACCATAACAGAGTCTATGTTGAGAGGCCGAAAATCAGTTAATCGGAAGCTCTGAAACTTTTTAATGTACAGGGCATCTTTTTGATCAAATAACTGCTGGTATCGGGACGGAAAGCAAACACTATATCTTAATCGAATGAAGAGAGTTGCCACAAAAGAATTGTCTGATCGATTGAGGGATCAGAATTTAAAGATAATCGACGTGCGTTCGGTCGATGCCTACAACGGTTGGAAAGTTCACCAGGAACCGCGTGGCGGGCACATTAGAAATGCTAAGAGCCTGCCAGCGAAATGGATCAATTACATCGATTGGCTGGAAATTGTTCGGAATAAAGAGATTGTTCCTGATAATTCCCTGATTTTGTACGGTTGCCATAACGAGGAAACAGAAAAAGTCGCCCATCAGTTTGTAAAGGCAGGGTATCAAAATGTCGATGTATATCATGATTTTCTCGGTGAATGGAGCGCCAACACAGAACTTCCCATGCAGCATTTAGCAAGATATAGGCACCTAGTATCTGCCGGATGGCTCAAAAACTTGATTTCAAAGGGTTATGTCCAGGAATACGGCAATCAGAAGTATGTTCTCTGCCATGCCCATTATCGCAACAGAAAAGCTTATGAAAAGGGGCATATCCCGAGTGCCGTTGACCTGGACACAAACTCGTTGGAATCTCCAGAAACATGGAACTGCAGAACTCCCGAAGAGATAAAAAGCACGCTCGAAAATTTGGGTATCACCCATGATACCACCGTTATCCTCTATGGAAAATTTTCATTCCCAGATATGAACGATCCTTTCCCCGGAAGAAGTGCCGGACAACTGGGAGCCTTCCGCTGCGCTTTTATAATGATGTATGCCGGAGTAAAAGATATTCGTGTGTTAAACGGCGGCCTGCAGGCCTGGATTGACGAGGGATTGGAAACGACAGCCGAAGAAACCGAGAAACATCCTGTGGTTGATTTCGGGGCAGACATTCCATCTTGTGCCGAAATGGTAGTGGATGTAAACAGAGCGAAGGAAATTATAAAATCCGAGGATAAAAATCTTGTGAGCGTGCGCAGCTGGAGAGAATTCATCGGGGAGGTCAGCGGTTATCACTATATAGAGAAAAAAGGCCGCATTCCAGGAGCGGTATTCGGCAACTGCGGGAGTGATGCCTATCACATGGAAAACTACAGAAACCTGGATCATACCACCCGTGAGTACCATGAAATCGAGAAAATGTGGTCAGAAGTAGGGATAGAAGCCAGTAAACACAATTCTTTTTATTGCGGCACAGGATGGCGGGCAAGCGAAGCCTTTTTCAATGCCTGGTTGATGGGCTGGCCGAGCATATCCGTGTTCGATGGCGGTTGGTTTGAATGGAGCAGCGATAATGACAATCCTTATGAAACAGGTTTGCCGGCCAGTTACACATCTTTGAGATGAAGGAAAAGGATGAAATGTTTTTAAATGAGGAACCTTCCTCTGAAGAGTCACCGGCTCCAGTCATTAATTTTTTGTCCGAACTGGGAAAAGATGACCTTATAGGGGAAATCATTACCGGTCTCACTTCCACTTATAAGTCTATTTCGAGTAAGTATTTCTACGACGAGGCGGGATCGAAGCTGTTTGAAGAGATTACGCGATTGCCCGAATATTATCTTACCCGGACCGAGAAATCCATATTGAAAAAAGTCGCCTTCAACATCAGTATCGATCTGAAAGATACGGATATCATCGAGCTGGGGAGCGGTGACTGTTCGAAGATTTCCATTTTGTTGAGCTCTGTGCCTGGAAAAAACATTGAATCCATTCGATATATCCCCGTGGATGTGAGCCAGGCCGCTATCGAAGAGTCGGCGAATATCCTTCTCAACGACTTTTCAGGGCTTGAAGTTCAAGGAGTAGTGGCTGATTTTACCAGGCAGCTTCAGGTCATCCCCTCGGGCTCGAAGCGCCTTTTTTGCTTTTTCGGCAGCACGATAGGGAATCTTGATAAGGAGCAAGCCGAACAATTCATCTGTGATCTGAGCGCACTCATGCACTCGGGTGATAGGCTGTTGCTGGGAGTCGATATGGTGAAAAGCAAAGATCTGCTCGAAAATGCCTACAACGATAGCAGGGGTGTCACAATGAACTTCAACCGGAATATTCTCAATGTGGTCAACAGCCTCATAGCCTCGAATTTCGAACCGAACGATTTTGAACATGTGGCGTTTTATAATGCAGAATATTCTCGCATTGAAATGCACCTGAAAGCCTCGAAAGATTTGAAGGTTTCCTCTCCACTTTTAGATGAAAAAATAATCATGGAGCAGGGAGAAACCATTCATACCGAGAATTCGCACAAATATACAGATGGGTTAGTGGATGAACTCGCTTCGGCTTCTGGGCTGGAAATTAAAAATAGGTTCACCGATGAAAACGGATGGTTCTCGGTCATCCAATTTTATAAAACTGGAAAAGACATTCCATAATGGATATAGAAAAGATCCGTGCGGATTTTCCCATTCTGCAGAGAAGGATTCATGGGAAGCCGCTGGTCTATCTCGATAATGCTGCAACCACCCAGAAACCCCGCGACGTTTTGGATAAGATCATAGAGTTTTATGCGGAAACTAACAGCAATATCCATCGGGGAATACACTATTTAAGTGAAGAGGCGAGCGCTGCTTATGAAGGGGCAAGAGAAACGGTTAAAAACTTCATCCATGCCAGAAATGCCAGAGAAATAATCTTTACACGGAGCACCACGGAAGCGATAAACTTGGTGGCTGACTCCTTCGGCAGAGCATTTATCGAGAGGGGAGACGAGGTCATCATTTCGGAGATGGAGCACCACTCCAACATAGTCCCCTGGCAGATGCTTTGTGAAAGAAAAGATGCCCGGCTCAAAGTCATTCCCTTTAACGATGACGGAATTCTGCTTGCCCATAAACTGGAAACACTGATCACAGAAAAAACAAAACTTATCTCTTTGACCTATGTTTCCAATGCGCTGGGAGTCGTAAATGATGTTAAAGAGATCATCGGGCTGGCCAATGCTCACGATGTGCCGGTCCTGATAGACGGGGCGCAGGCCGTTCCCCATTTTCCTGTCGATGTTCAGGATCTTGATTGTGATTTTTTTGCTTTTTCAGGACACAAGATATATGCGGACACCGGGATCGGCGTACTTTTTGGGAAAGAAAAATGGCTGGAAACCATGCCGCCTTATCAGAGTGGAGGAGGGATGATCGCCAAGGTGAGCTTCGATCATACCACCTTTGCCGATCTCCCGTATAAATTTGAGGCGGGCACTGCCAGCATCGGGGCAGCTGTGAGCCTGGCGGCGGCAATGGAATATCTGGACAAGATCGGTATGGAGAAAATTGTTTCACATGAACGGGAATTAATAAATTACGCCATAAATAATCTGAGTTCTCTCGAAAATATAACAATATATGGTAAAGACAGAAAAAGGTGTTCGGCCATATCATTCAACCTGGACGAAATTCATCCTTATGATGCTGCAACGATATTGGATAAATTGGGGATCGCGGTACGTCCAGGTACGCACTGTGCAGAACCCGTTATGCAGCACTATGGAATATCTGGAACGGTCCGGGCCAGCTTCGCCCTCTACAACACCAAAGAGGAGATAGACAGATTGATGGAGGGAATTAAAAAGGTGCAATCCCTGATGCGTCCTACAGGGGGGAAATGAAACAGGAAATGTATCACGGAAGAATGAAAAGGAATATCGACCATATTCAGAACGAAATCATCGAAGAGATGTCCGCATTGGATGACTGGATGGATAAATACGAATATCTGATCCAATTAGGCAGAAATTTCGATCCACAGGATGAGGACATCAAAACGGATAAAAATGCCTTGAAGGGATGCCAGTCTCAAGTATGGATCAGCGCCGAACTCAAAAACAATAAAATTCATTACTCGGCAGATAGTGATTCTCTCATCACCAAGGGGATACTGGCGTTACTTCTACGCGTACTGAACGATCAGCCGCCAAAAGAGGTAAAGAATTCCGATCTGTATTTCATTGAACGAGTTGGCTTGAGCACCAACCTTTCCCCCAGCAGGGCGAACGGCTTAGCGTTTATGGTGAAACAGCTGAAATTCCACGCTGCAAAATTCGATAGAGATGAGCACCAAAAATCATGAACTGTTGATCAGGCGTTCAGCCCCTGAGAATTTAAATTCAGCAGCACCGGATAAGACTCTCAGGTTCGATGTTTAACTGATTAATGAGTGGCTGTATCTCCTTCAGAAACCGCCTGCCATCTCCGAAATATCCAAACGTGGGTCTGATTTGTGGAGCATGAATCGACCAGAAGTTCTGAAACCTGGTCATAAGAAGTTCCCGCAAATATTTGGCTGCCATGGAAGCTAAAGCGACTGGAAAGTGCCGGTGTTCGCTCGCAACCTGAACCAGGATGTGCATCTGCCTCATACCATCGGAAATCCTGTAAAAACTTTCCAGAGGCCTTTCATGAAGAGTGCTCAATTCCGCTGGATAGAAAATCGACTCCAGCAGTTCCTGATATCTTCTTCTCCCTCCTTGGCGATCCACGATAACCAGAGGATGAGCCTGGCCATACCGGTGCCATATGGTCTCAAGATGACCCGATACAAAAGACCAGGCACAGCCTGCTTTGGAGCCTAAGCTATGTACCATTTGATTGAACCGGTCCTCAAACACCACCGCTGCATTGACATCGGCGAGATGAATAGAGTTATTCAGCATCGCCCGCTGCAATCTCCTCTTTGCCTGGTCCAGTTGGGTGAGAGAAAGGAAGAGCGGGATATAAGGTTCTCCTCTAGGGGAATGATACCATTCCTGCTTGATTTGAAAGGAAAGCTGGTCGTAGGCCAGCTTTTCGAGAAGATCATTGAGATTCTTCGGGGCAATTTCAGAAGCCGATAAAAAAGAAAGAACTCCCCGCTCAATGTGTTCCAGAGACCAATCAGGCCTGTATAGCAGCTTGGAATCATTGATCGCCAGACGTCTCTTCTTATCACCCGGTTTTTTGCAGACCGCTGATCTCAACATACGCCACAGAGAAGGGGGTTCGAGAGCAGGCTGATGCTGGTCCAGCACAAAAATGCTTCTTGCGATCACCAGAGGGCCGAACAAAGGACCGTATCCGGCCTCATCGATTCCTGCATAGACGAACATTTTAATCCACTATAGGGCAATGATTCTCAGGTGTCAAATTACTGGTTTCCGGGACTTGATGTTTCACTCATCTCTCTGAAAAGATGCACATCGAGATCCTATCTTGAGAGGCAGGAGAGTGTTTTCCTGATGTGGAGAAAATACATCAACGAAAGGATTACAGCTTCAATACCGTACGGCCGAGGAGCGTGCTGACGAACGAAACCATTCCTCCCAGGACCGTTCCCCAGATGAGATCCACCACGGTCACCACGAGCGGCCAGTCCTTGAGTGTGGCCAGATTGGTCAAATCATAGGTGGCGTAGCTGATAAGTCCGAAAAGGGCACCGGTCAACAGGGCTTGGAGGGGAAGGTCTGCCTGCAGGGAGGGGCGAACGACAAAAACAAGAAGCCCGATGATGAAAAGCAGATAAAAAAGAAATGCCGCAGTCCAGTTCACCTTGGAACTCATCAGAGCTCCGAGGTGACGCTGATAGAATTTTTTGGCCACCAATCCCAGCCAGATCATGTCGATCGCGAAAAATACGGCCAGTGTAAAGAAATAGAGAAACACAGCCTGTTTAAATGACATCACATCCTCCATTTGTATGCGTAACGGATACGCATTATATTCGTTTTTTAGCGAAAAACCTTGGTCATTTTACCACTGCCGCCCCTTGAATTCCACAATTTGAGATTTGATCCTCTGGTTAGGGGAAGATCTGCAACAGCGATTACCGGATAGTCATTTAATAAATCTCTTGACAAATCACAGGACAAACTCTAAGATAGCGCTTTACTTTGTTTATAGATATTATAGAAATTATAGAATTAAATGGAGGTTAAGGATGAAATCACAAACACTTAAAATCCTAACCCTGTGCTTGGCCGTTGTTCTTGTATCGTTCGCCTGCGGAGGAGGAGAGGGGAAGAACATGGAGACTCAGTCTGCTGCCGAGCCCTCAGAAAAAAGAGCCGAACAGGAAGCTGAAATGACCCCTACGGAAGTCGGTCAGCAAATAGGTGAGCTTTACATCAGAACAATGACAGAACTTGTCGAGTTGCTGGAGGAAAAACCCGAAGTTTCTGAAGTGAGAGCAAAGGTCGAGTCATTAAAAGAAGACTGTGTAACAAAGATGATCGATCTCGGAAAAAAGCGTGAGGCCCTCGATGAGCCAGGAAGATCCACTGTCGACAGCCATATCAGAATGGAAGTCAGCTCTCTTTATAGCGATCCTGTTTTTACAGGCTTTAACGAGATTCAACAGCATTATTTCAAGAACCAGGATTTTCATAAATTAGTGATGAGCTTCAACATCATCACTCAATACGCTAACTTCGAGCTCCTCAAGAAGCAAGAACCGGAAGAAGCTCAGAGACTCGGCATTCAATAAGGAGAAAAAAATGAAGCGAATCCTATTGATTTTATTTTTGTTTGGTCTGCTGTTGCTCATCGGCATACAATCCTTCGGTGACTCTAACGCCAATAGAGATGAAAAATA